>ERZ761602.1229-NODE-1229-length-48075-cov-372.917638_pt1 | contig 48075 bp, 39 predicted proteins | sample MGYA00512165_ERZ761602 | MGnify/ENA primary metagenome ERZ761602 (study PRJEB28899, sample SAMN02445085) | bioreactor sludge metagenome | biome: EBPR sludge; isolation source: Thorneside wastewater treatment plant | place: Australia: Brisbane, Thorneside...
ACAGCCTCGGGCGCCTGGCCAACGTCATGGGACTCGACGCCAACCAGCCGCTGCGCCTCGACGAACCACCGTCGGCGAAACCGGACGAGCGTTTCAGCGACGACGTCGCGGCGCTGATCGGCGAAGCGCGCCTGCGGCGGCCGGACCTGCAGGCGGCGGAAGCGGAATACCGCGCCAGCGTCGCCGGCATCGACTACGCGCGGGCGAGCGGCCTGCCGACCCTGTCGCTCGGTGCCGGCCCGAGCTGGGAGAACATCGGCGGCGTCTCGGCGAATGCCAGCTCGATCGGCCTGACGATCAACCTGCCGTTGTTCTCGGGCTTCAACACCACCTACAACGTGCGCGCCGCGCAGGCGCGCAGCGACGTCGCCGCCGCGCGCCGCGACAATGTGCGGCAGCAGGTGGCGCTGGAAGTATGGGAAGCGTGGCAGAGCCTCAACACCGCGACGCAGACGCTGCGCACCAGCGCCGACCTGCTGGCCAGCGCCGAACACTCGGAGCGCGTCGCCCTCGGCCGCTACAAGGCCGGCGTCGGCAACATCCTCGACGTGCTCAACGCGCAGAGCGCGCTCGCCAACGCCCGCCTGCAGCGGGTGCAGGCGGCACTCGACTGGCACATCTCGCGCGCCACGCTGGCCCGCGCACTCGGCATCCTCGACGGCCAGTTGCTGTCATCGACCCCCAGCCGGCAGGACGAAGCACGATGAAGATTTCCGCCCGCAAACCCCTGCTGCTCGTCGCCGCCGCCGCGTTGGCCGCCGGTGCTTTCTGGTGGTACCGCCAGAGCGGCAGCGAGTCGCTCGAACAGCGCTACAAGCTGCAGACCATCGAACGGGGTGACATCACGCAGACGGTGTCGGCCAACGGCACGCTGAATCCGATCGTGCTGGTCAACGTCGGCACACAGGTTTCCGGCACCGTCACCAGGCTCTACGTGGATTTCAACGACCAGGTCGAGAAGGGCCAGGCGCTGCTCGAACTCGACGACCGCCTGCTCGCCGCACAGGCCCGGCAGTCGGCGGCGAACGTGCTCAATGTGGCGGCCGCGGTCGACCTGGCGCGAGCCAACGAGGCCCGCCTGCAGGCGCTCTTCAAGGAGGAGTACGTCTCGCGGCAGGAACTCGAGCAGGCGATCCAGGCACGCCGCTCGAGCGAGGCACAACTGGCGCAGGCGAAGGCGGCGGCCGACAAGGACGAGGTCAACCTGCGCTACACGACGATCCGCTCGCCGGTTTCGGGCGTCGTCGTCGATCGCGTCGTCGACCTCGGGCAGACGGTCGCCGCCAGCCTGCAGACGCCGACGCTGATCAAGATCGCGCAGGATCTGTCGGAGATGCGCATCGACTCGAGTTTCGCCGAGGCCGACATCGGCAAGATTCGCGAGGGCCAGAAGGTGCGCTTCACCGTCGACGCCTTTCCCAATCGCAGCTTCCAGGGCGAAGTGCAGCAGATCCGGCTCAACCCGACGACGCAGCAGAACGTCGTCACCTACAACGTGCGCGTCTCGCTGTCGAACCCGGACCACATCCTGTTGCCGGGGATGACGGCCTACGTCAGCATCGGTGTCGCCAGCCGGCAGGACGTGCTGCTGGTGCCGAACGCGGCGCTGCGCTTCAAGCCGGCCGACGGCAACGGCGCCCGCCCGCCGGCGGCGGCGGGCGGTGGCCAGCGACCGCCCGGCGAGGGTCCCGCGCGCAAGCGCGAGGCCGCCGCCAGCGGCACCGTCTATCGCATCGAGCAGGGCACACTGAAGCCGGTCAGCGTGCAGCTCGGCATCACCGACAACCGCAACACCGAGGTCGTCGGCGGCGAGCTGAAGGTCGGCGACACGGTGGTCGTCGGCGAGAATGTCGCGGCGCCGGGCGGCAAGCCGAGCAGCGTCGGGATGCGCCTGTTCTGATGCCCGAGGCGGTCATCCGGACGGTCGGGCTGGGCAAGTCGTACCTCACCGCTGCGGGATCGTTCCCGGCACTGAAGGACGTGGACCTCAGCATCGCCAGCGGCGAATTCGTCGCCATCATGGGGCCCTCCGGATCGGGCAAGTCGACCTTCATGAACCTGCTCGGCTGCCTCGACACGCCGAGCAGCGGTGATTACTTTCTCGTCGGGCGCAACGTCGCCCACCTCGCCAGAGACGAACTCGCTGCCTTGCGCAACCGCTGCATCGGCTTCGTCTTCCAGGGCTTCAACCTGTTGCCACGAATGAGCCTCGAGGACAATGTCGCCCTGCCGCTCGTCTATGCCGGCTGCCGCCGCGAGGAACGGCGGCAGCGGGCACGCCGCGAGCTGGCGCGGGTCGGCCTCGCCGACTACGCCGGCGCGCGGCCGAACCAGATCTCGGGCGGCCAGCAGCAGCGGGTGGCGATCGCCCGCGCGCTGGTCAATTCGCCGCAGCTGATCCTCGCCGACGAACCGACGGGCAACCTCGACAGCCACACCAGCGCCGAGATCATGGGTCTCTTCGCCGACCTCAACCGGCAGGGGATCAGCATTGTCCTCGTCACTCATGAGTCGGACATCGCCGCCTGTGCCGCGCGTCAGGTGCGCTTTCGCGACGGCCTGCTGGTCAGCGACGAACCGACAGGCAAGGCGACGGCATGCTGAAGGCGATGCTCGGCGAGGCCTGGCAGGCGATGGGCGCCAACCGCCTGCGCAGCGGCCTGACGATGCTCGGCATGGTGATCGGCGTCGGCTCGGTGGTGCTGATGCTGGCCATCGGCCAGGGTGCGCAGTACTCGGTGGCGCAGACGATCAGCACGATGGGCAGCAACCTGTACATCGTCATCGCCGGCTCGACGAGTGCCGGCGGGCTGCGCAGCGGCAGCGGCGGCGGCCCGACGCTGACCATCGGCGACGCCGAGGCGATCGCCGAACTCGACGGCGTCGCCAACGTGGCGCCGGTACAGCAGGGAACGCAGCAACTGGTGCACGGCCCGAACAACTGGAGCGCGACGGTCGTCGGGACGACACCGCCTTACCTCGATGCCCGCGCGTGGACGCTGCAGAGCGGCTATCCGTTCGGCGATTCCGACGTGCGCGCGGCGACGCGCGTGGCGCTGATCGGCCAGACGGCGGCCGACAACCTGTTCCCGAACGACGACCCGCTCGGAAAGACGGTGCGCATCCGCCAGAACCCCTTCGTGATCATCGGCGTCCTCGCCCGGAAGGGGCAGAACCTCGACGGCCGCGACCAGGACGACACGCTGATCATCCCGCTGACGACCGCGCAGCGCAAGGTCTTCGGCAACCCGTTTCCGGGATCGGTGCGGATGATCATGGTGCAGGCGACGTCCGCCGAAGCGATGCCGGCGGTCGAGGCGAGCATGGTTGCGCTGCTGCGCCAGCGTCACCGGCTGCGCGAGGGGCAGGACAACGACTTCTACCTGCGCAACCTGGCGGCCGCCGCCGACTCGGCGGCCGAGACGACGCGTGTCATGTCGCTGCTGCTGGGAGCGATCGCTTCCGTGTCGCTGCTCGTCGGCGGCATCGGCATCATGAACATCATGCTCGTCTCGGTCACCGAGCGGACGCGCGAGATCGGCATCCGCATGGCGATCGGCGCCCGCCAGCGCGACATCCTGGCGCAGTTCCTGTTCGAGGCGCTGATGATCTCGGTCGCCGGCTGCCTGATCGGGCTCCTCATGGGAATCGGCGGCGCACTGCTGACGAACGCGCTGACCGACATGGTGATCGTCATCTCGGGCACGTCGGTGCTCGTCGCCTTTGCCGTCGCCGCCGGCATCGGCATCTTCTTCGGCTACTATCCGGCGCACCGCGCCGCCGCCCTCGACCCGATCGAGGCGCTGCGCCACCAGTAGCCGCAGCGAGGGCAACGCAGGCTACAATCTGGCCGTCCCAACCACAGCGAGTCCACTCCCATGCCCATCTACCTTCTCGGCAGCCGCCGCCCGCAGCTCGACCCGCAAAGCTGGGTCGCCCCCAACGCGATCGTCATCGGCGACGTGCGTCTGGCGAAGAACGCGTCGATCTGGTGGAACGCGACGGTGCGCGGCGACAACGATCCGATCAGCATCGGCGAGGACAGCAACATCCAGGACCAGTGCGTGCTGCACACCGACGAGGGCGTGCCGCTGACGATCGGCCGCGAGGTCACCGTCGGCCACCTGGTGATGCTGCATGGCTGCACGATCGGCGATGGCTCGCTGATCGGCATCGGCTCGGTGCTGCTCAACCGGGCGGTGATCGGCAAGGGCTGCATCGTCGGCGCCAACACGCTGATTCCCGAAGGCAAGGTCTTTCCCGACCATTCGCTGATCGTCGGTTCACCGGGCAAGGTGGTGCGCCAGCTCGACGCCGACCAGGTCGCGCGCATCCGCCTCAGCGCGGCGCATTACGTGCACAACTGGCAGCGCTACCAGAGCGAACTGCAGGCCATCTGAGCCGCCCGGCAGCGGCGGGCGCCAGGCGGAGGCTTTTTGCTGCACCGCAAAAACTTTTTTTGATTCTGATCTGAATCAAAAAAATGCCTTCGCGGCCGATTTAGAGTGTGCCCCTGAAGCACGATCGGGCGGCCGCCTGCGGCAGCTTTTCGCATGCCGCCCGGACTGCTTGCCAACCCGGAGCGACCCGCCTACATGAACATCTCCAGCGTGCTGGTGCACGCTCTCCCGCACGCACTGGCCGAGGTGCAGGCGGCGCTGTCGGCACTCGCCGGCGTCGAGGTGCACGCCGTGACCGACGAGGGTCGCCTCATCGTCACCATCGAAAGCGATTCGCTGCAGGGCAGCAGCGAACTCTTCACCCAGATCAACCAGCAGCCGGGAGTGCTCTCGGCGTCCATGGTCTATCACCAGTTCGAACCCGACACCGATAAGGAAGCCTGAAATGAAACTGAGCCTGACCCGTCGTGACTTCATCAAGAGCCAGGCGGTTGCCGCCGCCGCCAGCGTCGCCGGCATCAGCGTTCCCGGCCTGGCGCAGGCGGCCGCGGCGAAGGCGGATGACGGCGTCCGCTGGGACAAGGGCGCCTGCCGCTATTGCGGCACCGGCTGCGGCGTTCTCGTCGGCACCCGGAACGGCCGCATCGTCGCCACCCAGGGCGATCCGGACGCGCCGGTCAACAAGGGGTTGAACTGCATCAAGGGTTACTTCCTGTCGAAGGTCCAGTATGGCAAGGACCGCCTGACGACACCCCTGCTGCGCATGAAGGACGGCAAGTTCGACAAGAACGGCGAGTTCACGCCGATCTCCTGGGAGCAGGCCTTCGACATCATGGCCGACAAGTGCAAGGCGGCGATGAAGAAGGGCGGCCCGCGCAACATCGCCATGTTCGGCTCCGGCCAATGGACGATCTGGGAGGGCTACGCGGCCGCCAAGCTGATGAAGGCCGGCCTGCTGAGCAACAACATCGACCCCAACGCGCGCCACTGCATGGCGTCGGCGGTCGCCGGCTTCATGCGCACCTTCGGCATCGACGAACCGATGGGCTGCTACGACGACATCGAGCATGCCGACGCGTTCGTCCTCTGGGGTTCGAACATGGCGGAGATGCACCCGATCCTCTGGTCGCGCGTCACCGATCGCCGCCTGACCGGCAAGGACGTCAAGATTCATGTCCTGTCGACCTTCGGCCACCGCTCGACCGAACTCGCCGACAACGAACTGATCTTCAAGCCGCAGAGCGACCTCGCGATCCTCAATTACATCTGCAACCACATCATCCAGAACAACGCGGTCAACCAGGAGTTCGTCGCCCGCAACGTGAACTTCAAGAAGGGCGTCACCGACATCGGCTACGGGCTGCGGGCGAACCACCCGCTCGAGAAGGTGGCGATGAACAACGGCTATCCCGGCGAGGACGGCAAGCCGAAGGGCAACCCGAACAATGCCAGCCCGATGACTTTCGACGAGTTCAAGGCCTTCGTCGCCGAGTACACGCTCGACCGGGCGCACGAGATCTCGGGCGTGCCGAAGGACCGGCTCGAGGCGCTGGCCAAGGCCTACGCCGATCCGAAGATCAAGGTCACCTCGTTCTGGACGATGGGCTTCAACCAGCACACGCGCGGCACCTGGGTCAACAACATGGTCTACAACGTGCACCTGCTGGTCGGCAAGATTTCGGAGCCGGGCAACAGCCCGTTCTCGCTCACCGGGCAGCCGTCGGCCTGCGGCACCGCGCGCGAGGTCGGCACCTTCGCGCATCGCCTGCCGGCCGACATGGTGGTGACGAATCCGAAGCACCGTGAAGCCTCCGAGAAGGTGTGGAAGCTGCCGGCGGGAACGCTCCCCGACTGGATCGGCGCGCACGCCGTCGCGCAGAGCCGCCTGCTCAAGGACGGCAAGATCAACTTCTACTGGACGACGACGACCAACAACATGCAGGCCGGTCCGAACGTCAATGACGAGATCTTCCCCGGCTGGCGCAACCCCGACAACTTCATCGTCGTCTCCGACGCGTACCCGACGGTCTCGGCGATGTCGGCCGACCTGATCCTGCCGTCGGCGATGTGGATGGAGAAGGAAGGCGCCTTTGGCAACGCCGAGCGCCGCACGCAGTTCTGGCGGCAGCAGGTCAAGGCGCCCGGCCAGGCACGCTCGGACCTCTGGCAGTACATCGAGTTCTCGAAGCGCTTCACGACCGACGAGGTGTGGCCGGCGGCTCTCCTCGACAAGAATCCGGATTACAAGGGCAAGACGCTGTACCAGGTGCTCTTCGCCAATGGCCAGGCCGACCGGTTCCCGCTCAACCAGACCTACAAGGGCTTCGACAACGACGAGTCGAAGGCGCTCGGATTCTACGTGCAGAAGGGGCTTTTCGAGGAGTACGCCGCCTTCGGGCGCGGTCATGCGCACGACCTCGCCGCCTTCGACGTCTACCACAAGGCGCGCGGCCTGCGCTGGCCGGTGGTGGACAACAAGGAGACGCTGTGGCGCTTCCGCGAGGGCTATGATCCCTATGTCAAGAAGGGCGAGGGCGTCAAGTTCTACGGCCATGCCGACGGCAAGGCGGTGATCTTCGCCCTGCCCTACCAGCCGGCGGCCGAAATGCCCGACAAGGACTACGACCTCTGGCTGTGCACCGGCCGCGTGCTCGAACACTGGCACACCGGGTCGATGACCCGCCGCATTCCCGAGCTGTACAAGGCGATGCCCGATGCCTGGCTGTACATGCATCCGGACGATGCGAAGAAGCGCAACCTGCAGCGCGGCGACGTCGTCAAGCTGAGCACACGGCGGGGCGAGATCCAGGTGCGGGTCGAGACGCGCGGGCGCAACAAGCCGCCGGTCGGCCTGGTCTTCGTTCCGTTCTTCGATGAGCACCGGCTGGTGAACAAGCTGACGCTCGACGCCACCTGCCCGATCTCCAAGGAAACCGACTTCAAGAAGTGTGCGTGCAAGGTGGTCAAGGCCTGAGTGACTGCGGGCCGCGGCGGCGCCAGCGAAACAATCAGGGAGTGCCCGGGCGGGCGGATCATTGCCCGCCCAGCGGCTGCCCGGGTTTCGTGCAGCGCCCGCTGCGACCGTCATGCCCAGGTAGCCCATAGCCATGTCGAGGACCTCCGACCAGCCCCGTCAGCGCGGGGCAAGCGCATCCGGCAGCGACAGCACGCGGTCGCCGGCCCGTCGCCAGTTCGTCTTCGATACGGCGCGACTGCTCTGCGGCGTCGGCATCCTCGGTCTCGGCCTCGCCGGCTACCAGCGCAACGCGCTGGCGCGACCGCCGCTGGCGATCCGTCCGCCGGGCGCCGGCGCCGAAGAGGACTTCCTGGGTGCCTGCATCCGCTGCGGCATGTGCGTGCGCGACTGTCCCTACGACATTCTCGATCTGGCGAGACCGGAGTCGCCCGTCGCCAGCGGTACGCCCCATTTCACCGCGCGCAGCGGGCCGTGCGAGATGTGCGAGGACATTCCCTGCGTCAAGGCCTGTCCGACCGGCGCCCTCGACCATTCGCTGACCGACATCAACCAGTCGCGAATGGGGCTCGCGATCCTCTCCGACCAGGAGACCTGCCTCAACTTCCTCGGCCTGCGCTGCGACGTCTGCTACCGCGTCTGCCCGGTGATCGACAAGGCAATCACCCTCGAACTGCGACCGAACACACGCACCGGACGGCACACGATGTTCATTCCGACGGTGCATTCGGAACACTGCACCGGCTGCGGCAAGTGCGAGAACGCCTGCGTCACCGAGGAGGCGTCGATCAAGGTGCTGCCGGCGCCGTTGGTCAGGGGATCGCTCGGCGAGCACTACCGCCTCGGCTGGGAGGAGAAGAAGAAGGCCGGCGGCCACTCGCTGGTCGAGGAACGCGGCATCGTCGACCTGCCCGACCGTCTGCCGGAAGGGATGAAGCTCGAGGGACACTTCGACCCCGGCAGCGAGCGACTGCCGCCGGGAATGCCGGGCAGCGGCGATGCGCAGGTCGTTCCCAGCCTGCCGCCCGGCCTCGGTGGCGCGGCGCCGACGGGCGGCGGCGGCGCGACGACGGCGGTCAGGGGTGCCGGCGCCAAGTCACTACCGCTGGAGGCCGGACGATGAACAGCCGCCGCGCCGGTGCCGAAGCGGTTGCCGAAAAGGGCTGGCTGGCGGCGCACCGATGGCTGCTGGCGCGGCGCTTCTGCCAGCTGGCGATCCTCGCGCTCTTCCTCCTCGGTCCGCTGGCGGCGATCTGGATCGTCAAGGGCAATCTGGCGTACAGCCTGACTCTCGACACGCTGCCGCTGACCGACCCCTACGTGCTGCTGCAGTCGCTGCTCGCCGGCCACCGGCCGGAAAGACTCGGGCTGATCGGCGCGGCGATCGTCCTCATCTTCTATCTTCTCGTCGGCGGCCGCGTCTACTGCTCCTGGGTCTGCCCGCTGAACGCCGTCACCGACCTCGCCGGCTGGCTGCGCGACCGCCTCGGCATCCGCGGCAGCGCGCACGTCGCGCGCAGCACCCGCTACTGGATCCTGGCGATGACGCTGCTGCTCGCCGCGCTCAGCGGCAGCATCGCCTGGGAGCTGGTCAATCCGGTGTCGATGCTGCAGCGCGGCCTGATCTTCGGTCTCGGTGCCGCCTGGATGCTGGCGCTGGCGGTCTTCGTCTTCGACCTCTTCGTCATGAGCCGCGGCTGGTGCGGCCACCTCTGTCCGGTCGGCGCCTTCTACAGCCTGCTCGGCAGGTGGAGTCCGCTGCGCGTGACGGCAGCGAAGCGCGCCGCGTGCAATGACTGCATGGACTGTTTCGAGGTCTGCCCGGAGCCACAGGTCATCCGCCCGGCGCTGAAGGGCGCCGGCAAAGGGATCGGGCCGGTGATCCTGGCCGCCAACTGCACCAATTGCGGGCGCTGCATCGATGTCTGCTCGAAGGACGTCTTCGCTTTCGGGCTGCGCTTCAACAATCACCCCGACGACGGCGCGCAGCCGGCCGTTCCGTCGTCGACCGCCGCACCCTGAAAGCCCGGGAATCACCGCCAAGAGAGCCCGCATGCCCATCCGTAGCAATGCCTGCAACCATCCCTTGAAGTGGAGGAAACGCCAACCATGAACCAGTCACTGAAACTCATCCTGGCCCTTGCCGCGAGCTGCCTGACATCGCTGGCGTTTGCCGCCGGCAGCGCCAGTTCGATGCGCGGTGCCGATGTCGCCGCTCCGGACCAGGCGCCGGAGGTGAAGACCTACGTCGGCAAGCGGCCCGGCACCGAAGCACCGGTGGCACGAACCTTCAGCACGCAGCCGCCGGTCATTCCGCACGCCGTCGAGAACTTCGACGAGATCAACCTCGAGGGCAACCAGTGCATGGACTGCCACTCGGCCGCGACCTACAGGAAGAAGAACGCGCCGAAGATCGGCGACAGCCACTTCGTCGACCGTGACGGCAAGAAGCACGCCGAAGCCACCGGTGGTCGCTACAACTGCGTGCAGTGCCACGTGCCGCAGGTCGACGCGCCGCCGCTGGTCGACAACACCTTCAAGGGTGACGCCGTCAAGAAGGTCGTCAAGAAGAACTGATCGCGTCTCGTCGGCGGGCGTTGGGCACGGACTCAGGCTTCGAGGTCGTGCTCGCCGCAAAGCGGCAGCATGGCCCGGCGGCAGGCGTCGCGCAGCCGCACCGCCGCCGCCCAGTCGTCACCTTGCGGCGGCAGGAGCGGCCCGAGGCCGAAGGCGAGCGGGCCACGCCTCGGCATCCAGGTGCGGTCGCGCAGGGCGCTGCGCGTCCCGCGCAGGCCACCGACCAGCGCCGGGACGCCGGCGCGCACGGCGGCGACGAAGGCGCCCATGCGAAAGGGCTTGAGCCCGGCCTCGCGCGAAAAGGTGCCTTCGGGAAAGACGAGCACCTTCTGCCCGCGTGCCAGTGCGGCGATGATCTCGTCGACATCCTCGACGCTCCGCAGCGCATCGAAGCGCTCGACGAAGAGCGTTCCGAGTGCACGCAGAAAGGCGTGCACCAGTGGCTGGCCGACGAACTCGCGCTTGGCGACGAAGCTGTAGGCGGCAGCCGGCGGCAGCACGGCACAGAGAACGAGCGAGTCGAGATAGCTGCAGTGGTTGACCAGCAGCAGGTGGGGTCCGGCCGGCAGGGCGCCAGCGGCGACGACGGGTACCGGCATGCCGACGAGGCGCAGGAATGCGCGCGCGGCATGATGGACGATGCGCCGGCCGGCCGGCGGTGAGCGCAGTGCGATCACCAGCGCCATCACCGGCAGCGCGAGCAGCAGGAAGACCGTCCAGCAGCAGGCGCCGTAGGCTCGCCGGGCGAATCTGCGCGCGGCGTCGGCCGCGCGTGCCTGCCCGGCGGCGATCGCCAGGCGCACGAGCTGCCGCCGGGAACTGGCACCGGCGACGCCGAGCAGGCCGCGTTCGAAGGCTTCGCGCGAGGCGTTGCGGCGGATCTTGCCGCTCGAGGTCTTGAGCACCGAATTCGGCGGCGCCAGCACGACTTCGTCGGCCGGCAGGCCGATCGCGGTCACTGCCGCCTCGTTGATCCTCTGCCGCAATTCCTCGCGTCGCTGCGGATCCTCCTCGCGCGTCTCGGCGACGACGACCAGACGCTCGCTGGCGGTGACCGGGTCGCTGCTGGCGAAGACCGCGACGCAGCCGCGGCGCACTCCCGGCAGGTTGCCGACCGCCTGCTCGAGTTCGTAGGGATAGAGGTTGCGGCCACCGCGGATGATCAGGTCCTTGACCCGCCCGGTGAGGTAGATCTCGCCCGCGACGGTGTACGCGAAATCGCCGGAGTCGAGCCAGCCGTCGCGGAAGAGCGCCTGCGTTGCCGCCGGATTGCGGTGGTAACCGGCGGTCGCCGACGGACCGCGAAACTGCAGGCCACCGACCTGCCGGTCAGGCAGTTCGCCACCGTCATCGCCGACGATGCGGATCTCGTGCCGCGGCAACGGTCGACCGCAGGCGGGCACGCGCACGACGTCGCTGGCATCGGCAGCCGCCGGTAGCGCGAGCTTGCGCTGCAACAGCGCGGCGCGCTCGATGACGTCGATGCGCGGCCCGCGTCCGAGCGGCGGGAAGGCGAGTCCGACCGAGCACTCGGCGAGGCCATAGACCGGCGTGATCGCCGTTCGCCGCAGTCCGCAGGGGGCGAAACGATCGGCAAAGGCCTGCAGCGTCGCCGGGCTCACCGGCTCGGCGCCGTTCAGCGCCAGCCGCCAGGAGGCGAGATCGAGGCCGGCGAGGTCAGTGTCGGCGAGCTTGCGCGCGCACAGGTCATAGGCGAAGTTGGGCGCCGGCGACAGCGTGCCACGGTGCTGCGAGATCACCCGCAGCCAGCGCACCGGGCGCGAGAGGAAGGCCAGCGGCGACATCAGGACGAGCAGCATGCCGAAGTAGAGCGAGCCGAACCAGGCGCCGATCAGGCCCATGTCGTGATAGAGCGGCAGCCAGGAGACGAAGACGTCGTCACTGGTCACGGCGACGGCCTCGCCCATCGCCCGCAGGTTGGCGAGCAGGTTGGCGTGGCTGAGAACGACTCCCTTCGGGTCGCCGGTACTGCCCGAGGTGTACTGCAGGAAGGCGGTGTCGGTCGCTGCCGGCCGATGGAGCAGCGGCATCGCCACCGCCGACAGTTCGTCGGGCGTCAGGACTTCGCTCAGCGTCGGTGCCTGGGCGCGCAGCAGGGCGGCGACGCCCTTCGCCTGCGGCACGGTGATGATGAACACGGCTTCGGCATTCGCCAGGATGCGCGCATGCCGCTGCAGGTGGTCCTCGATCTGCGCCAGCCGCGCCGGCGGGTAGATCGGCACCGGGATGCCACCGGCGAGCATGACGCCGAAGAAGCTGCTGAGATAGTCGCGACCGGTCGGCAGCATCAACGCCACCGCCTGCCGCGGCTGCAGACCGCGCGACACCAGCGCGCTGGCGACGCGGCGCGATTCGGCGAGCAGTTCGCCATAGGAAAGCGGCTGGCAGCGCGGCTCGCCGGTGGCGGCGTCGATGTCACCGTACAGCAGCACGTGACACCGCCCGGGCTGCCGCTCGGCGTGCCACTCGAGGACATCGACCAGCGTCTCTGCCCGCTCGGGAAGACTGATCGGCCCGCCGGCGGCCACCCGGTCGATGGCGACCACTGGCAGCATCGCGGCGCCGGCGCGGTCGATCAGGCGCAGCAGATCGGCGGGCGTCTCGGCTTCGCTGAGTGCGGCCTCGGGCAGCGAGCGGCCGAATTCGCTGCCGACGCGCAGCAGAAGTTCGACGCGCGCCAGGCTGTCGAGCCCGAGATCGCGTTCGAGGTGGCTGTGCAGGCCGACGCGGCCGGCGCGGCCGGGGCGCGTCTCTTCGACCAGCAGGCTGACCACGCGCAGCAGGCGCGGCGCCGCGTCGGCGGCCGTCCCGCCAGCCGGTCCGGCCGCCGCGCTCTGGTCGTGCCGATCGGCGCTCATCGCAGCCGCTCAGCCGACATCGCTGCCCTCGGCAACAACGATCGCCCGCGCCGGACAAGGGGCGACGCAGGCGCCGCAGCCGCTGCAGCGCGTCGCGTCGAGCAGCGGCTGCGCAGCGCCACCCCGCTGCGGCAGGAAGCGGATCGCCGCCGCCGCGCAGAGATCGCCGCAGACGCGGCATTCGACCCGCTGTCGCGCGAGGCAGGCATCGCCGATCGCCGCCCGCAGCGACCACGGCGACTGGCCGTCCTGCCGCTGCAACGCGCCACTCCGGCAGGCAGCCACGCAGGCGGCGCAGAAGCTGCACTCGCCGCGCGCGAAGTCGAGTGTCGGATAGCCCGCGTCGCCGGCAACGATGACGCGCGTCGGACAGGCAGCGGCACAGTCGCCGCAACGGGTACACCGCTGCGCGAAGTCCACCTCGGCAAGCGCCCACGGTGGACGCAGCGGCGGCACGCGGACAGCGAAACGGCCACGCAGGAAGTTGCGGCGGCTGGGCGCGTCACCCATCTTCAGGCAGCAGCACCGCCCGACCTGCCGTCGCGCTTCAAGGCGGCGGCAGCCGGCGACGCGTCGGCAAGGACGAAGTCGATGCGTCCGCTCTCGAGATCGGCGCGCACCAGCCGCACGAGCAGGCGGTCGCCCAGGCGATGGCGCTTGCCAGTGCGTTCGCCCAGCATCTGGTGACGCGTGGCGTCGAACTGGAAGTATTCGTCGCCGAGCTCCGAGACATGCACCAGACCCTCGACGTAGACCTCGTCGAGGGCAACGAAGAGACCGAAGGGAACGACGGCGGCGATCGTTCCGGCGAAGGTCTCGCCGATCCGCTCGCGCATGTAATAGCACTTGAGCCAGTTGCTGACGTCGCGGGTCGCCTCGTCGGCCCGGCGCTCGGTCAGCGAACAGTGCACGCCGATCTCCTGCCATTTCCCCGGCGTGTATGTTCCGCCGGCGAGCGCCGCCTTGATCGAGCGATGCACCAGCAGATCGGGATAGCGACGGATCGGCGAGGTGAAATGGGTGTAGTGCTCGTAGGCGAGGCCGAAATGGCCGACGTTGTCGGGACTGTAGACCGCCTGGCGGAGCGAGCGCAGCATCACTGTCTGCAGCAACTGGACGTCGGGACGACCCTGGATGCCCGCCAGCAGGTCGGCATAATCGCGTGCCGACGGTTCGTCGCCGCCGCCGAGCGCGAGGCCGAACTCGGCGAGGAAACGTCGCAGGGCGTCCAGCTTCTCGGCGGTCGGGCCTTCGTGAATCCGGTACAGGCAGGCCTGCTTCCGCGCCTGCAGGAAGTTCGAGGCGCAGACGTTGGCGGCGAGCATGCACTCTTCGATCAGCCGATGCGCATCGTTGCGGAAGACCGGGACGATGCTCTCGATCTTGCCCTGGTCGTTGAACAGCATCATCGTCTCGATGGTCTCGAAGTCGATCGCACCGCGTTTGCCACGCGCCGCGACGAGCACCCGATAGAGCGCGTAGAGCGCCTGCAGATGCGGCAGCAGGCGGCGATGGCGCTCGTCCGCGGGTTCGCTCGCCTGCGACAGCCAGCTCCACACCTCGTCGTAAGTGAGTCGCGCCTGCGAACGGAAGACGGCTTCGGCGAAACGGTAGCCGCTGATCCCGCCCGCGTCGTCGATCGTCATGTCACACACCATCGCCAGGCGGTCGACTTCCGGATTCAGCGAGCACAGGCCGTTCGACAGCTTCTCCGGCAACATCGGAATCACCCGCCGCGGGAAGTAGACCGAGTTGCCGCGCTCGCAGGCGTCGCGATCGAGCGCCGAGGCAGGCTGCACGTAGTGGCTGACGTCGGCGATCGCCACCACCAGTCGCCAGCCATGCTCCTGCCGCTCGGCGAACACGGCGTCGTCGAAATCCTTCGCCGTCGCACCGTCGATCGTCAGCAGCGGCAGCTCGCGCAGGTCGACGCGCCCCTGCCAGGAATGCGGCGCCACCATTTCCGGCAGGCTGGCCGCCTCAGCCAGCGCCGCCGGCGAGAACTCGAAGGGCAGCGCGTGCTTGCGCAGCGCGATCTCGATCTCCATGCCCGGATCGGCGTAGTTGCCGAGCACCTCGACGATCCGCCCCAGCGGCTTGGTATGGCGGTCGGGCTGCTCGATGATCTCGACCGTCACCACCGCTCCGGCACGCACGTCGTGCACATCTTCCGGCGCAATCAGGATGTCCTGGTTGATCCGCCGGTCCTCGGGCACCACCAGCGTGATGCCATGCTCGACGAGGACGCGACCGACGACGCGGCTGTTGGCGCGCTCGAGGACCTCGACGATGACCGCCTCACGGCGCCCGCGGCGGTCTACGCCGACGACACGCGCCAGCGCCCGGTCGCGATGCAGCACCTTCGACATCTGCCGCGCTTCGAGCGAGAGATGCTCGCTGCCATCATCGGGAACGAGAAAGCCGTAACCGTCTGGATGTCCCTCGACCCGGCCGGCGATCAGGCTGGCGCGCTGCGGCAGCAGGTAGCACTCCCGGCGGTTGCGCAGCAACTGGCCTTCCCGCTCCATCGCCCGCAGGCGGCGCTGGAAGGCGCCGGACTCTTCGTCCTGGATGTCGAGCAACTCCTGCAGCGCCTCGCAGGCGACCGGCCTGCCCTGTTCGGCCAGCACCTGCAGAATGTACTCACGCGACGGCAGCGGCTGCTCGTAGCGCTTCTGCTCACGCTCGAGCTGCGGATCGCGGCGGCGGATCGCCGACAGGCTGGTCATTGACATCTGCTGATGTTCCTATAGAATTCGGCCTTCGCTGGAAATGCCCAGGTGGCGAAATTGGTAGACGCGCTAGGTTCAGGTCCTAGTGGTGGCAACACCGTGGAGGTTCGATTCCTCTCTTGGGCACCAGCCAAAAGAACGAAAGCCCCGATTCTTCGGGGCTTTTCCGTTTCTGCCCCCCGCGCTTTCCCGGGCATCCTCGCGGGCATCTTCTGCCCCGACCACAGCACTTCATTGTACGCCAAGACGGAACATCCGCCGCGACAATGACCACGTCAGCAGCGCCCCCCGGCTGCCCGCCCGGTCGCCCGTGCAGGAGCAGGCGGCAGCCGCGCCCCGATGCTTCCCGCAACCGGCAAGAAAATTTTTCAGACCTCTAGCCAACACAAGCGAAAGTATGGATACTACGCTGCCGGTAGCTCGCCAGCAGACTACTGCTGCAACAATGAGAATCAGTTCAGGCTCAGACACCGATAGGAATCCACATGACCATACGACCGGAGTTGATAGAAAAGCTGCGCGCCAAGCGCGACAAGCTGATTGACCATGTCAGCCCCGAGAAACTGGAAGCCCTGCACGCGAAAGGACTGCTGTCCGCCCGCGAGCGGCTTCTGACCCTCTTCGACGAGGGTACTTTCCAGGAACTCGGACTCTATGCCGCACACGCAGCGACCGCCTTCGGCATGGCCGGGCGCTCGCTGCCGGCCGACGGCGTCATTGCCGGCAACGGCTACGTCGGGCCGCTGCAGATCGCGGCCTTCAGCCAGGACTTCAACGTCGTCGCCGGCACGCTGGGCAAGATGCAGGCACGCAAGATCACGCGCATCATGCGCCACGCGCTGAAGACCGGGGTGCCGCTGGTCGCCTTCAAGGACTCCGGCGGCGCCCGCATCCAGGAGGGCGTCGATGCCCTCTCGGGCTACGGCGACGTCTTCTACACCAACGTCCTGCTGTCCGGCGTCGTGCCGCAGATCGCGGTGATCTGCGGACCCTGCGCCGGCGGCGCGGCGTACTCGCCGGCGCTGATGGACTTCGTCATCATGACGCGGCACAACGCGCACATGTTCCTCACCGGTCCGGAAGTCATCAAGGCGGTGACCGGCCGCGCGACGACGATGGCCGAGGTCGGCGGCGCCGAGATGCATTCGACGGTCAGCGGCAACGCGCACTTCGTCGCCGAGGACGACCGGCACGCGATCACGCTGGTGAAGCAGATCCTCTCCTACCTGCCGGCGAACAACACCGAGGATCCGCCGCACAATCTCGCGATGCCGATCGAGGAACTCGAGGATCCCGGCATCAACGACTGCATCCCGGACAGCCCTTCCGAGCCGCTCGACATGTATTCGATCATCCGCCGCCTGGTCGATGACGGCGAGCTGCTGGAGGTGCACGCGGGCTTCGCGCGCAACGTGATCGTTGGCTTCGCGCGCATCAGCGGCGTCGTCATCGGCCTGGTCGCCAACCAGCCGATGGTGATGGCCGGCGCCCTCGATCTCAACGCCGCCGACAAGGTGGCGCGCTTCGTCCGCACCTGCAACATCTTCAACGTGCCGGTGGTCACCCTCGTCGATGTGCCGGGATTCCTGCCCGGGGTCGAACAGGAACGGGGCGGCATCATCCGTCACGGCGCCAAGATGCTCTCCGCCTACGGCTCCTGCACCTCGCCGAAGATCACCGTCATCCTGCGCAAGGCCTACGGCGGCTCGTATCTGGCGATGTGCAGCCAAGAGATGGGCGCCGACATGGTCTATGCCTGGCCGACGGCCGAGATCGCCGTCATGGGTGCGGAAGCCGCCGTCAAGATCCTCTATCGCAAGGAACTTGAGCAGGCCGAGGATCGCCAGGCGAAAGCAGCCGAACTGGCACAGGCGTACCGCGACGAGTTCGCGTCACCTTACGTCTCGGCGAGCAACTTCTACATCACCGACGTCATCGAGCCGCAGGACACGCGCTGGATGGTTGCCCTCGCGCTGCGCAAGACGCTCGACAAGCGCGAGTTGCGGCCGGCCAAGAAGCACGGCAACATCCCCATGTAACCGGCGAGCAAAGGAACCCGCATCATGCTGACTGCCGCAATCATCAAGGCCCTGAAGGTCTACGGCATCGCCATCGTCATCTCGCTGCTCGTTGCAGTGGTGATCAAGCTGATGGTGGTGCTGGGCACGCGCGCCGAGAAGTCCAGACCAGTCGAAATGCCGACCGGTACGGTGTGCCCGATCGGTCCGGGCGTGCCGGACGAGGACGTCGCCGCCCTGTCGGCCGCGATCTTCGCCGCCATGGGACCGCACCGCATCCTGCACATAGCACCCTCCAGCCATGGCTGGGCGAGCGAAGGACGTGCCGCCCATCATCATTCACACCTGCCGGGCCCCGCGGGCCGCGGCGGCAGATAACAGGAGCAAGAACATGCCCAGAAAATTCAAGGTGACGGTCAACGGACGCGAGTACGACGTGACCGTCCTCGAACTTACCGCCGGCCAGTCGGCGCCGGCGACGAGGTCGCCGGCATGGGCGGCGTCGTCGTCGAGGTCCTCGTCAAGGTCGGCCAGACGGTGGCCAGCGGCGACCGGCTGCTGGTGCTCGAGGCGATGAAGATGAAGACACCGGTCATCGCCAGCCGTGGCGGCCAGGTGACTCGCGTTCTCGTCGCACCCGGCGATCCGGTCGAGGGCGGGCAGCCGCTGGTGACCATCGGCTGAGCTTGGCCAACAGGCAGGAAGCGGTTTCCTGCCGTCTGCAACTCGCTGCGCCGGCCGGCTGCGATGCCGGCGCCCGGCGTGAGGACTGACGCGTATGGAAGGCATCAATTTTCTCGATCTGTTCCAGGGAATCGCCACTCTGGCGGCCTCCGAACCGAAGATCATGTTCGGGCGCATCTTCCTGATGCTGCTCGGTTTCCTCCTCATCTACCTGGGTTCGAAGAACATCCTCGAACCGCTGCTGATGATTCCGATGGGCCTCGGCATGTCGTCGGTCAACGCCGGCGTGATGTTCCTCGACGGCAGCCGCATGGGAACGCTGTTCGTAGACCCGCTGTTGTCCGACCCGATCGAGCTGATGAACATCATGCAGATCGACTGGCTGCAGCCGATCTACACGCTGACCTTCAGCAACGGCCTGATCGCCTGCCTGGTGTTCATGGGTATCGGCGTCCTGCTCGACGTCGGCTACGTCATGGCGCGCCCCTTCCAGAGCATGATCATCGCCCTTTTCGCCGAGCTGGGGACGATCGCCGTCTTCCCGATCGCCGTCGGCCTCGGCCTGAACGAGGGCCAGTCGGCGGCAGTGGCGACGATCGGCGGTGCCGATGGGCCGATGGTGCTGTTCACCTCGCTCGTCCTGGCCAAGGATCTCTTCGTCCCGATCACCGTCGTCGGCTACCTCTACCTCGGCCTCACCTATGGCGCTTATCCGTACCTGATCAAGTGGCTGGTGCCCGAGCACATCCGCGGCATCAGCATGGTCGAGGATCGCGGGCCGAAGATCTCCCGCCAGCAGAAGCTGACCTTCGCCGTCGTCGCCTGTACGCTGCTCTGCCTGCTGTTTCCGGTGGCGGCACCGCTCTTCTTCTCGCTCTTCCTCGGCGTCGCGGTGCGCGAGAGCGGCATCGACGCCTTCACCAAGCTGTTGAGCGAGGTGTTCCTCTACGCCGCGACCTTCTTCCTCGGCCTGACGCTGGGCGTCCTCTGCGAAGCGAACACGCTGCTCGAACCGACGGTCCTCAAGCTGCTGCTGCTCGGCATGCTGGCGCTGACGATCTCGGCCCTCGGCGGACTGCTCGGCGGCTACATCCTGTACTACTGGTCGGGCGGCAAGTTCAACCCGATCATCGGCATTGCCGGCGTCAGTTGCGTGCCGACGACGGCGAAGATCGTGCAGAAGGTTGCCAGCGCGGCAAACGCCCGCGCGATCATCATGCCGCAGGCGCTCGGCGCCAACATCAGCGGCGTCATCACCTCGGCGATCATCGCCGCGACCTTCATCGCGCTGCTGCGGCAGTAGGACGGGAACGGCGCAGCCCACCGCGACGGCGACTGCTGGCGGGCTGCCGCGTCAGCGGCAGCCCGTTGCTTCGCTTCGCGTCGATGCCGGTCGCCGGCAAGCGACGACGACGCGTGCAACAGGCGGCGTGCGCCGCCGCCGGCCCGCAGCGGGTAGCGCTCCGCCTACCGCTCTACATCGGTTTCACGCTGGCTATCGGCGCTCTCTCGCCGGATTTCGGCGTCGGCCTGGAATCCAGGTAACGGCAACCCGGTGAACAGGGTCCGCGTCTGCGTCTTCAGCTGATCCTGCATCTGATGCAGCATCTTGCGGCTCTGCTCCATGTAGGTCGCCATCATGGTCTGCATCGCCGGGCCCTGGAAGTTCATGAACTGTGACCACATGTCGGCATGCATCTGGCTGTTGCTTTCGCCGTAGAGCTGCTGCGACTGGTCCTGCAGCTTCTTCTGGAAGTCGACGAAGGACTTGATGTTCGTTTCGAGGTACTTGCCGAGAACGCCCTGCATCGCGTGTCCGTAGAAACGGATCATCTGCGCCAGCAGATCGGTCGTGAATAGCGGGATGCCGGCAGCCTCCTCCTCGAGAATGATCTGCAGCAGGATGCTGCGCGTGATGTCCTCGCTGGTCTTGGCATCCAGCACGTTGAAGTTCTCGCGGGCGAGAACGAGATCCTTGACGTCACTGAGGGTGATGTAGGCACTCGTCCGCGTATCGTAGAGACGACGGTTCGGGTATTTCTTGATCAGTCGCGGCTGCTCGGGCATGGCGCCCTTCCTCCTTATCGAGATGACTCGGCGGACGCTCGCCGGCGTCCGGCCCGTGATGCTCGCCCAAGCAGCCCGGCCCCCTGCCTTCATCCGCCTCGGAGACGCCCGGCGATCGACGCGCCAGGCGCGCGACCTCCTGCCATCCGGGCCGACGAGCGAGCACTACGGCTGTTTGGTGCGGTGCAACACCATTATACGCCAGCAAAAAAAAACAGGCCCCATCTGGAGCCTGTCTGGACCGAACGGCGAAAAAAAGTTTCTCTTACTGGTAGTAGAGACCGCCGCAGATGTTCATCGTCGAACCAGTCATGAAGCCGGCGATGTCGGACGCGAGGTAGACACAGGCGCCGCCGATCTCCTCCGGCTTCGCCAGGCGCTTCATCGGCACCGTCTCGATGATTCCCTGCAGGATCTCCGGCTTGATCGCCATGACCATCGCCGTCGCCACGTAGCCCGGAGTGATCGCGTTCACCGTCACACCCTTGGCAGCGACCTCGGCGGCCAGCGCCTTGGTGAAGCCGATGACGCCGGCCTTGGCCGCCGAGTAGTTCGTCTGGCCAGCCTGGCCGCGCAGACCGTTAACCGACGAGATGTTGATGATGCGGCCCCAGCCCCGTTCCGCCATCTTGCCCGACACCTGCTTGGTCATGTTGAACAGGCTGTTGAGGTTGGTCGAAATCACCGCATTCCACTGCGCCACTTCCATCCTCGCGAACATCTTGTCACGCGTGATGCCGGCGTTGTTGACCAGGATGTCGATCGGCCCGGCCTTGGCTTCGGCCTCGGCGACCAGCGCGACGCAGGAATCGTAATCGGAAACATCGCCGGCGACACAGATGAAATCGTTGAAACCGGCTTCGGCCATCGCCTTGGTCCACTCTTCCGGCTTGTCGAACTCCGGATGATAGGCAGCAACCACCTTGTGACCGGCCTTCGCCAGTTCCTGGCAGATGGCGGTACCGATCCCCCCCATGGCACCCGTAACCAATGCAACACGTTGCGTCATCGATGTTTCCTTTCCTGTTGAAGGTTGAACGCTCTTATCCTGACCAACTAAGGCCGTCGGCGATTCTGCATTGCAGCATCGGTGCTGTCAACGCCGGCAGGCAAAGTTTTCGCTTCGGCAGCGCCACGCGGCCCGTCGGCGTCGTGACGGCGTGTCGAGCAAAGCTTCGGCGCCTATAATCCCGGCATGCACATCGTCGCCCTCGCCTGGCTTTACGTGACCGTGCTGATGGCCCTGACCGAAAGCAATGTCGTCGCCGGCATCCTCACACTGCTGTTCTACGGCATCCTGCCGCTCGCCCTCCTGCTCTGGATCTTCGGTGGGCCGGGGCGCCGGCGCCGGGCTGCCCGCAAGGCGGCGCAGGCAGCCGCTGGCGATCAGCCAGACCCGCCGCACTGACCCGCTCCTTCGCCCCGCCAGGCCAATGCATGCAACCTCATCTTCGCCCGCCAGCCGCGGTCGGCAGGTGGTGCCGGGAGGTGGTCAGGGAATCGCTGCGAACCGGCATCAAACAGCGCTGCCCTCCGGCGACGCGACCGACTGGCGCTCGCCGGCAAGCCAGATCAGCGACGCCATGCGGCCGGTCACGCCGTCACGGCGATAGGAGAAGAAGAGGTCCCGCTGCCGCAACGTGCAGTGCTCGCCACCGTGAACCGAGCCGACGCCGAGCCGCGACAACCGCTGCCGCGCCAGCAGGTAGAGATCGGCCAGCCAGCCGCCGCTGGCACGCCCGCCGCTCGACTGCCGCGGATCACAGCCGGCTGGCGCACCGTCGGCGGCCATACCGGCTCCGTTCGCCAGCCTGCTGAACGCACGCGCCGCGTCCGGATCGGTGGCGGTGAAAGCCTGCCGCACCTCGTCGCCGACCTCGAAAGCCTGCGCGCCGATCGCCGGCCCGAGGTAGGCAAGGAGGCTGGCGGCGGGAACCCCCATCGCCGCCACCGTCCGCTCCAGGATGCCGGCCTGCAGACCGCGCCAGCCCGCATGCGCGGCAGCGACGACGCTGCCGGCGTGGTCACAGAGCAGGACCGGCAGGCAGTCGGCGGTCATCACGACGCAGACGACGCCGGGCGCGCGGGCGAACGATGCATCGGCGACCGCGGGCGCGGCGGCGCCAGCCGCCAGCGCGGCGTCGACCACCGTCGTCCCATGCACCTGCTGCAGCCAGCACGGCGAGGCCGGCAGCCGCTGGCCGAGCCGCCGCCGATTGGCGGCCACCGCCTGCGGATCGTCGCCGACGTGATCGGCGAGATTGAGGCTGCCGTAGGGCGGCAGGCTGACGCCGTCGTGACGGGTCGTCAGCAGGCTGCGTACCGGCGCCGGCGCCGGCCAGTCGGGCAGGATCCAGCTGCCGCCGCTCATCGCCGGCGGGCACCGGCAGCGCGCAGCGACAGGCGCGAGACGGCAATGGCAAGCCTACGGCGCGAGCAGATCTCCATCCTCATCCTCATCCTCGTCCTCAACAGCCGCGAACTCGTCGTCATCATCGGCAAGGAGCGCTTCCGCTTCTTCCTGCCAAGTCGCCTCATCGCCGTCATCGACAGGCACTTCGTCGGCGGCAGCCTGATCAGCGGCCAGCGCCGCCTGCCGCCGCAGATCGTAAAGCAACTCCGCCATGTCCGCCGGCAGATCCGATCGCCACTGCATCACTTCGCCGCGCAGCGGATGCCGCAGCGCCAGACGACAGGCGTGCAGCGCCTGCCGGGAAAATGGCGGGCCTTTGGGCAGCCGGCTGACACCGCTGCCATAGGTCGGGTCACCAACCAGCGGATAACCGGCGGCCGTCATGTGCACCCGGATCTGGTGCGTCCTTCCGCTCTCCAGCGCACACTCGATCAGCGAGCAGTCGACGAAGCGCTCGAGCACCCGGTAGTGCGTACGCGCCGCCTTGCCCGTGCTGACGACCGCCATCCGCGTACGCTGCGTGGGATGGCGGCCGATCGGTGCGTCAACGGTACCGGACGATTCGACCCGCCCGCGTGCCAGCGCCTGATAGTGCCGCCGCACGCTGCGCGCCTGCAACTGCCGGACGAGATCGGTCTGCGCTTCAAGCGTCCTGGCGACGACCAGCAGGCCGCTGGTATCCTTGTCGAGGCGATGGACGATGCCCGCCCGCGGCAGCCGGCCGAGTTCCGGCCAGCGATGCAGCAGCGCATTCAGCAGGGTGCCGCTCCAGTTGCCGCTGCCCGGATGCACCACCAGGCCGGCCGGCTTGTCGATCACCAACAGGCTCTCGTCCTCATGGACCACCTGCAGAGGGATGTCCTCGGGCGTAGACGCTTCGGCGCGTTCGTCCGCTGCCTCCGCCAGTTCGATCGTCTCGCCAGCCCAGAGCCGCTGCCGTGGTTCCAGCACGGTCGTGCCACCGACGGCCACCCTGCCGGCGCGTATCCACCCCTGCAAGCGACTGCGCGAATGCTGCGCCAGCAGCCGCGCCAGAATCTGGTCGAGCCGCTGACCACCGCACTCGGCCGGGACGTTCAGGGCTGTCCGGGGGTTTGCGCTATAATCGCCCGGCCCCACGCGCGGCTCCGGCGCTCCGCTAGCGGCCTTCTTCTTCTCTGGGTTCTTCATCATGCGTAGTTTAGCGATTATCGCATCCCTTTTTCTCGCTTCGCTGCTTGCCGGCTGCGGACTCTTCCCGGAAAGCAAGGACGAAACGATCGGCTGGTCGGCCAACAAGCTCTACGCCGAAGCCAAGGAAGCGCTCAACGAGGGCGCCTATGCGCGGGCGGTGAAGTACTTCGAGAAGCTCGAATCGCGCTATCCCTACGGCCGCTACGCGCAGCAGGCACAGATCGACATTGCCTATGCCTACTGGAAGGACCAGGAACCGGCATCGGCGATCGCCGCCTGTGACCGTTTCATCAAGCTGCATCCAAACCATCCGAACGTGGACTACGTCTACTACCTGAAGGGCCTGATCAACTTCAACGAAGACCTCGGAATGCTCGGCATCGTCAGCAACCAGGACATGACCGAACGCGACCCTAAGGGCGCACGCGAGTCCTTCGACGCGTTCCGCGAGTTGGTCACCCGCTTCCCGGACAGCAAATACACGCCCGACGCGATCCTGCGCATGAAGTACCTGGTCAATGCCCTCGCCTCGCTCGAACTGCATGTCGCGCGCTACTACATGAAACGCGCCGCCTATCTCGCCGCCGCCAATCGCGCCCAGTATGCGGTCCTCAACTACCCCAACGCACCCGCCACCGAAGAAGCGCTGTTCATCATGGTCAAGGCCTACGACGCCCTTGGCCTGACCGATCTGCGTGACGATGCCGAGCGCATCATGCGCCGCAACTTCCCGAACAGCGCCTACTACGTGCGCGGCCTCGAGCGCAAGGAGCCGTGGTGGAAACTCTGGTAGCCGGCAGACGGACCCCGGAGATCGGTCAGCCCGACTGCTTGATCGCCAGCACCGCCTGATTGCGCAGCGTCCGCAAGAGGGAGAGATCATCCCCGGAGATGACGATCTCGCCCGCCCGAGCGCGATCGGCGTAGATCATCGCCACGGGGCTGCGCTTGATGCACAAAGGCAGGACGACGAAGGTCTCGGCCACCACCGCCTTGCGAAACCAGTCCGGGATGCGCGCCGCGATCTTCGGGTCGTTGGTGTCGCTGATCAGGATGTCGACGCCATTGACCAGCGCGGCATGGAAGATGTCGGGCGAGAAGACGAGGGAGAAGCGAAAGCGCTTTGCCACCTCCAGCGCATCGGGACCGAACCCAAAGCGACCGAGCATCGAATTGCTGCGCTGGTCCCGCACGCACAGGATCACCCGCCGGAAACCCATGGCACGGTACATCGTCTCGAGGGTGATGCGCAGGACGTCGTTGAGCCGGAAATCGCTCACCAGGGCGTTGCTCACGTCCTGGATCCCGGCGAGCAGGGTCGCTGTCCTGGCACCGCCGTCGTTGCTGCCGGCGATGCCGGCGAAAACCGCATCCGCCGCCTCGGGAGCCTGGTCGGCCGCTGCCGGCACGGCGGCAAGCTCAGGCAGGGCGCTGTCGCCCAGCCCGTCGTCGGCCGGCGGCGGTGGAGCGACCAGGCTGGCCTGCGACGCGCCCCAGGCCTTGAGCTGGCGACCGACGCGCGTCTGCTGCAGGTTCAGGCGAATGCTGCGCGCGAACTCCGCCACCTGTTCGAGCGACCGGTCGACGGCCTGCCGCAGGTCCTGCTCGTCGACCGCAATGGCTTCGCCGAAGCGGCCGGCGATGCGCCGCAATTCCTTCGGCTGCTGCTCGCTGGGGTTTTCTGCGATCACCCCGCACAACTCGTTCGACAGCGCTGCCAGGACACGGAAGCGGTCTTCGCTGCCGAGAGGACGACGGACGCTGCCTGCCGGGAGGCGCCGCATGCTGTTGACGATCTGCCGCGGGAAACCCCAGGTCTGGGCGATGGCCATTCCCAGATCGGCGAAGGAGATGCCGAGTACCTGCTGCGCCGCGGCGTCTTCGGCGCAGTTCCTCTGCAGCAGGACACGCCGGATCTCGGCGCTCTCTTCCGGAAAGTAATACTGGCTCAGCAAGCGCCCGAGATTGTGGAACATCGCGCAGATGAACGCCTCCTCGCCTTCGGAACGGCCGGCAACCCTGCTGCCGATGTCGCGCGCCAGCACACCGGCGAGATTGGCGCGCAGGAACTCGTCCTTGAGCTGGTCGGCATTCTCCTTGTTCTGCAGGTGCTCGAGAAGCAGCACCGTGATCGCCATGCTGCGTACGGCATCGAGTCCAAGAACGACGACAGCGCGCGAGACGGTGCTGATGTTGCCGCCACCCGCCTGCTGGTAGTACGCGGAGTTGACCATGCGCAGGATTTTGTTGGTCAACGAGAAGTCCTTCAGGATGGTGTTGGCGAGCTGCGACACGCTCTGGTTTTCGGCGGTGGCGATCCTGTTGATCGCACTCACCGACTCCGAGAGCGCCGGAAAGTCGCTCTTGTGGCGCATGCGCCGCAACAGGAAGTCGATCGTGCTCTGGCGCGCGTCGCTGGCTTCGCCAAGGGGCGACGGATGCAGATGCTCGTCGAGCGCCTCGCGCATCTGCGCGGCGGATTCGTAGCGGTTGGCCGGATCGCGTTCGAGGGCCCGGTGCACCAGATGCACGAGGCGCTCGTCGAGCAGGCCGATCGTCTCCGCGGGCAAGCGGATATCCTCGCTGATGAGCCGCCGCATCACCTGCTGCACGTCACTACCGGCCAGCGCGCGGCGGCCGACGAGCAACTCGTAGAGGACGAGGCCAGCGGCGAAGATGTCCGAGCGCTCGCTGCTGCGGCGCTCGGCGATGTACTCCGGCGCCATGTATGCCGGCGTCCCCGTCAGTTGGCCGCCGTCGGTCGACCGCGCCTCGGCGCGCGCCGCGATGCCGAAATCCATCACCCGCGCGACAGCATCGTCGTCGATCAGGATGTTGCTCGGCTTCAGGTCGCGATGAATGATGCCGGCCGCGTGGGCGTGGGCCACCGCATCGAGGATCGCCAGCATGATCGGCAGTGCGCGCGCCGGCGGCAAGGCACCGGTGGTCTGCAGGTGCTCGGCGAGGTTCCTGCCCGGGACGAGCTGGAAAACCAGATACAGATCGCCCTGCTCTTCCGCCGCCTCGAAGATCGGCACGATGTTCGGATGCCGCAACTGGCTGACCATCCGCGCCTCGGCCAGCAACTGGCTGTTCTGCTGCGCGTCCGGACGGGCAAAATGCAACGTCTTGATCGCCACCTGCCGCTGCAGGTGGGGGTCGCGCGCGAGATAGACGACGCTCTGCGCGCCGCGGCCGAGTTCGCGAATGATCTCGAAACGCCCGACCTTCCTGCTCACGCGCCTCCCTCCAGCGGATCGTCATCGGTCACCTGCGCGAGACCACCGAGCCGCTGCTGCGCTTCGCCGACTGGCAGCGCCTCGACGTCCTTCAGCTTGCGTTCGATCTGCCGTGTCCGCACGCCAGCCGACTCGATGCTCCTGCTCGCCTGCTCGAGCTTGCGGCGGGTCGCCTCGAGAACCTCGCCAAATCTGCCGAACTCGGTCTTCACCGCACCCAGGACCGCCCACACCTCCGACGAACGACGCTCGATCGCCAACGTGCGGAAGCCCATCTGCAGGCTGTTGAGCAGCGCCGCCAGCGTCGTCGGTCCGGCGACACAGACGCGCAGCTCCCGCTGCAGTCCGTCGGCCAGACCGGGACGCCGCAGGACCTCGGCGTAGAGACCTTCGGTCGGCAGGTAGAGAATGGCGAAGTCGGTGGTATGCGGTGGCTCGACGTACTTCTCGCGAATCTTTCGCGCCTCTTCCCGCAAGCGGCCCTCGAGCGCCCGAGTCGCCAGCTCGAGCGCCGCCGCGTCGCTCCGTTCCTGCGCATCGACCAGGCGCTGGTAGTCCTCGAGCGGGAACTTGGCATCGATCGGCAGCCATACCGGCCGCTGCGCGTCGACTCCCGGCAGACGGATGGCGAATTCGACGCGATCGTTGCAGTGGGGTCGCGTCGCCACGTTGCGCGCGTACTGGTCGGCGGTCAGCAGCTGCTCGAGAAGCGCATCGAGCTGCACCTCGCCCCAGGTGCCACGAGCCTTGACGTTGCTCAGCACGCGCTTCAAATCACCGACGCCGGTGGCCAGTGTCTGCATCTCGCCAAGCCCGCGGTGCACCTGCTCGAGTCGCTCGCTGACCAGGCGGAATGAGTCTCCCAGCCGCTGCTCGAGCGTGGCGTGCAGCTTTTCGTCCACCGTCTGGCGGATTTCTTCGAGCTTGCGCGCGTTGTCGCCCTGCAGCAGCGACAGGCGTGCCTCGAGTGCCAGGCGCAGGCTTTCGAAGCGCTGCTCGTTGCTGTTGGTCAACCGCGACAGCTGCTGCGCGAACGATTCGAGCTGCTGCGCCTGCAGTTCGCCAAGCCGCCCGAGTTCGCCGGCAAGCGCCAGTGACAGTCGGCCAAGCGCCAGCGCCTGCTCCTCGCGATCGCCACGCGCAGCCGCCACGGCCTCCTGCCGTCCGCGCGCGAGTTCATCGCGCAGCTCACGCGCGAGCTGCGCGATCGAGCGCTGCACCTCGCGCAGGCCGGCATCGAGTGTCTGGCGGGCGTGCGCGGCACGGGCGAGGACGACGACCTGCAGCAGGAGAAGCGCCATGCCGATGGCCAGCAAGGCCTGCGGGATGCCTTCGAACATCTGCGGCTCGGACGCGGAACGCCGCGCCTACTTGAGCGACAACGCGACCCGGCTCTCGCGCGCCTGGGCAGCGACATCGGCCTTGCCGTCCGCTGCGACGAGCTTCACCGGCAACAGGAACAGCCGCTCGGACGGCACCTCACGCGCCAGCAGGCCATCGAGCACGGCCTTCGCGCGGCGGTCGGCGAGATCGCGCAGTTCCTCCTCATCGGCCACCGTATTGGCCAGGATCAGTTTCTCCATCTCATCGACCGGCAAACCCTTGACCATGCCGATCACATTGCGCGGCTTGGGAAACTTCTCGGCTCGATAGACTCGTTCAAGGAGCGCCGGATACTCCTTGGCATCGACCTCGACACTCTCCAGCGAACCGCTTTCAATGCCCTTGTTCGTCAGATCCTGGCGTTTCAGCGCACGAACCTTGCTCTGCAGACGATCACGCTTCAACCCCTCGGGGTCGCTCTGCGGATCGGCGCGACCCTCGATCTCGAGCCTGAGGGCAGGCCGGTCGATCAGCGCCTTGCCGAGCGTGTCGAGGCGCTTCTCTGCCTCGGCCGTCAACCTTGCCTCGCCGATCGCGAAGTCGATCGTCGACAGCTCCTCGCCACCGCCGAAGACCGACCCAAGCAGTGCGAACGGCGAGGTCACCGCCTTCATGAGAACATTGACGATGACACGCACGATGAGGCCACCGATGCTGAACTGCGGATCATCGAGCGAGCCCGAAATCGGCAGGTTGATGTCGATCTCGCCGTTGCGGTTCTTCAGCAGGGCGACCGCGAGCGTCACCGGCAGCTTGGTCGCATCCGGGCTGGCAACCGGCTCGCCGAAGGTGAGCTGATCGAGAAACACCCGGTTCTCGGCCGTGAGCTGCCGGTTCTCGATCCTGTACTTGACGAACAGCGACATCTTGCCCTTCTCGATCGCGTAGCCGGCATACTTGCCGGAGTACGGTGACAGCGAGGTCATCTCGATCCCCTTGACGTCCGCCTGCAGATCGAGGCGTGGGTCTGGCGACAACGGATTGAGCTGGCCGCTGACGGTCAGCGGTGCGATGTTGTCGTAACTGCCGCGCAGGTCGAGCTTCGCCGAACTGTCGGCCGCCGACGACAGGCCGCTGATCGTGCCGCCGATCTTCTTCAGGTGAGCCGAGTAATTGGGCTTGATGAAGTTGTCGCTGAAGCGGACATCCCCGCCCTGCAGCGTGATCCTGGCGATGTTGATCGGCATGCGCGGCTTCGCTGCTCCGCCGACCGGCGCCAATGCCTTGCCCTCGCCGGCGACCACCGGCGGTGCGGCTGGCGCCGCCGGCTGCGCCTTCCCGTCCTCGCGCAGGATCTGCAGCAGGTTCAGCTTGCCCTCTCGGCTGATGATCACGCGGGCGAAGAAATCACTCAGCGCCACCTCGCCGACCGCCAGCGAATCAGGCTGCAGGCGCAGCTCGATCCTGCCGAGATGGAGCGACTTCCATTTGACGAGGTCGGCCGAGTTGATCTTGTCAACGGCCTGGAAGTCGCCAACCGTCAGCTCGCCGCTGAAACCGCCGGCAAGCGCAGCTGGGTCGACCCGGCCGCTGCCCGTCTGGCGAAGTTGCAGTGCCCCGTCAGCGCTCAGCAGACCGCGCGTGAGCTCGACGTTGAGGTGCTCGGTGACGTAGGGCTGCAGCGGCAGGAGCTCGAGCGTCCGCACGGCCAGCTTGAGGTCGGCGTCGAGCGGCAGCGCCCGGACACTGCCGGCGAGCTCGACCTCGCCCTTGCGATTGAGGCGGAAACTGGTCTTCAGCCTGGCGGTGCTGCCGGCCACCGTGGACAGATTCTCGCCGTCGAAGCGCAGGCCCTCGACCGTGTGCGTCGCCGGCGGCGACACCGCGGCGTCCTCGAAACGCAGACCGATCTCCTCGGCGTGGTTCCTGGCGACGGTGATCTCCCAGGCAGCACCCGGATCCTTCCGGGCAGCCGCGACAGCGCGCAGGACAGGCGGCTGCACGAAAGCGATGCTGCCATCGGCGGCGCGACGCAGCAGCAACTGCGTGCCGCGCGACTTCAGCTCGTCGATGAGGACCCGTCGCTTGCCGAGATCGAGCTGTCCGCCCGTCACCGAGAGTGTGCCACCCTTGATCCAGGGTTCTCCCTGAAAACGCATGGCGAGCTCGAACTTCGCTGGCGAAGCCCCCTTGCCGTCGAGCTCGCGGATGCCGAGATCAAGCCCTTCGATGCTGGCGTTGAAGGGCTTGCCGTGCGATTCGTCGAGCCAGCGCAGCGCTCCGCCACTGACCCTGCCTTCGTCCAGCGACCAGCTCACCGGCGCCGCCGGCTGCTCCGCCGCGGTCGCGGCTGCCGCTGCCGGCGGCGAACGCGCGGCAAGTTCCTGATTGAAGAAGTCGATCCAGTTGATCGTCCCCTGCGGGCTGACGCGCGCATGGATCTCGGGTGCGTCCAGCGCCACCCGTTCGATGGCGAAGACGCGCTGCAGCGGATCGATCCGGGACAGCACCACGTGCAACTGCTTCAACGACAGCAGGGGAGCGCCGGCGGTGTCCTTGACCGAGAGATCCCGCAGCGTGGCACTGCCCGACAGGCTGAGCGACGGATGATCATCCTCGCCGCGGTGAAAAACGAGCTTCAGCTCACCGTCGACGGCGCCTGAAACGAGCTGGATCGGCAGACGCAACGGCAGATAGTCGAGGTAGGGGGCGATGTGCACCTCGCGCAGCTCGACCGCCAACTCGCTCTCCTGCGTCGCCGAGAAGGGCTTGCTGCGGCCCTGGACCGCCACCGGCGCACCGTTGAGCGAAGCCGAGAATGCCGGCTCGACGAAGATCTCGACCGAATTCGGCAGACTGGAAACGAAGGGCAAGCTAACGTTGAGCTCGCTGAGCTGCTGCTTCTCGCCGAGCATCCGGTCGTCGAAGTCTACCTTGCCACCGGTGATCTGGATGTTGTTCACAGAAAAGCGCGGCGTTGGCTCGGTCGATGCGGGCCGGGCCATGAACTCGTCGATCAGGTCGGAGACGTTGAACCGCCCGTCGGGCAGGCGCACCAGCGACAACTCGGGGCCAACCAGTTTCAGTTCGCTGATCACAGGCCCAAGACGAAAGAGCGAACTCGACTCCAGGTTGACGAACAACTGCTCGAAACCGGCCACCTTGTCGCCGCCGCCCTTTTCCTGGATCGCCAACCCGTCGACTTGCAGGGACAAGGTGTACGGGTTTATCCTCAGACCCTCGATGCTGACCGGCCGGTGCAGTGCCGCGGCGAGTTGATCCACCAGCAGCCACTTGACCAGCGGCGGCACGACGAGGAAACCGAGGACACCGATGAGCAGCAGGGCAAGCGCAATCCGCAGCCCGTATTTCTTCATTCGCAGAGAGGCGGTCGCGGTGTTGGGAGAGGTGTCTTCGGTCATCACGGCAGCCCCTGGGCTGACTGGGGAAAGCGCCAATTTAGCACGAAGCGGCCGCTGCCGCGCCGCCACGCCGTCCTCGCCAGGTTGCCGGCCGGGATGAGCACCCTGTCACGTCCCAGCGTCCTCATCGTCGACGACAACGACCTGATGCGCAGCCTGTTGCGCAGCATGCTGCGTGACAGCGAATACGATGTCATCGGCGAGGCACGCAACGGCGTTGCCGCACTCGAACTCACCGAGCGCCTGCGGCCGAAGATCGTCTGCATGGACGTGGTGATGCCGGAGATGAATGGCCTCGAAGCGCTGCAGGCGATCAAGGCGCGACACCCCGAAACCATCGTCATCATGCTCGCCGGCCGTCCGAGCGTCGACCATGTCCGCTCATCGATCGAGAACGGGGCCAGCGGCTTCGTCGTCAAGCCCTTCAATGCCGGCAAGGTGCTCGACACCGTCGATCGCGCCTGGCGCGCGGCGCGGCAGGCCGACAACCACGATCCGGCCGCCTGAGAGGTCGCGAACAGGTCGAGTCGGATCGTGGGTGGAAAAGAGTGTGCCGCCCACACCCCAGCTCGGCAGCGCGACGGATCGATTCACACCCAGCGCATCGAGCCGGCAGGGGCGTCGCGAACAAGCTCGTCCGGTGCGCACGATCCGCAGGCTGCGTATCCTCAAAAGCCGTTCTTCCACTCACGCAGCGCGGCGAAGACCGCCACTGCGTCGGCGGCAGCAGCTCCGTGACGCTGCGCCGCCGCCACGACCTCCGGCTCGGCGCAGCGCAGGAAGGGGTTGCTGGCCTTCTCGCAGGCGATCGTCGAGGGCACCGTCGCCTGACCACTGGCACGCGCCGCGGTGACCTCCGCCGCGCGAAGCTGCAGGTAGCGATTTCCCGGCTCGACGGCGAGCGCAAAGCGCAGGTTGGCCTGCGTGTACTCGTGCGCGCAGTAGACGACGGTCTCGTCGGGCAATGCCGCGAGGCACGCCAGCGAAGCCGCCATCTGTACCGCCGTTCCCTCGAAAAGCCGACCACAGCCACCGGCGAACAGCGTATCGCCACAGAACAGGCAGCCTGCGCCATAATATGCGAGGTGACCCAAGGTATGCCCGGGCACGGCGAGGACGGCGAAGCTGCTGTCACAGCCGGCCGGTTGGATCGTCTCACCACCGCGCAACGGCCGGTTGATGCCGGCGATCGCTTCTGCTGCCGGCCCGAACACCTCGGCACGATGGTGTGCCAGCAACTCGGCAACGCCACCCTGATGGTCGGCATGGTGGTGCGTGACGAGGATGCTGGCGAGAGTCAGCCGCTCGCGCTCGAGGACCTCGAGCACCGGCCGTGCGTCGCCGGGATCGACCACCGTGGCCGCAGCGCCTTTGCGCAGCAACCAGATGTAGTTATCCTTGAAAGCTGGAATGCGGATGACGTCGAACATCGCTGAATTTTGGAAGAACTGCGGAAAATGTCAATTCCTGTTTTCGGCGACTGGCTGCAGAGCCCGCAAGGGCGCTACGTCATGGCTTGGGAACGGGCCAGCATCGATGCCGCGGTGGCCGATCTGTTCGGCTACAACGCCATCCAGATCGGCTTGCCGGAGATCCGGTTGCTGGCGCAGAACCGTATCCCTTTGCGCCAGGTGGCCGGCGAGTCGGGCCTGGTCGACGTCCTTTGCGACCTGCGGCAGCTGCCGTTTGCCGCACACAGCATCGATCTGGTGGTCATGGCGCATGTCCTCGAGTTCCACGACGACCCGCACCAGATCCTGCGTGAGGTCGAGCGCATCCTGATTCCGGAAGGCGAAGCGATCATCACCGGCTTCAACCCGTTCTCGGCCTGGGGGCTGCGGCGCAAGCTGCCGAACTGCCCGGCCGGGTTTCCCTGGAATGGCGACTACCTGTCGCCGGGGCGCCTGCGCGACTGGCTGCAACTGCTGGGATTCGAGGTCGAACGTGGCAGCTTCGGCTGTTACGCGCCGCCCTGCTCGCGCGAGCGCTGGCTGCGCCGCTGGCAGTTCATCGAAGCTGCCGGCAATCGCTGGTGGAGCTTTGCCGGTGGCGTCTACCTGCTGCGTGCGATCAAGCGCGTCCATGGCATGCGGCTGATCCTGCCCAGCTGGAAGCGGCAGCGATCGGCGCCGAAGGCCCTGTCGGCATTGAGCAAGAAGAAGGCGAACCGGCATGAATGAGGAGGCCATCGTGACGATCTACGCCGACGGTGGCTGCCGCGGCAATCCTGGTCCAGGCGGCTGGGGCGTCGTGCTGCAAAGCGGCGAACACGCGAAGGAACTCTGGGGCGGTGAAGCGGCGACGACCAACAACCGCATGGAGCTGACGGCCGCGATTCGCGCACTCGAGGCGCTCCGCCGACCAGCGACCGTGCATCTGCACAGTGATTCACAGTACCTGCAGAAAGGGATCACCGAGTGGATCCGCAACTGGCAGCGCAACGGCTGGCGCACCGCTGACCGGCAGCCAGTGAAGAATGCCGACCTTTGGCAGCGGCTCGCGGAGCTGGCCGGGCAGCATCAGGTCAAGTGGTGCTGGGTCCGCGGACATGCGGGAAACGCCGGCAATGAACGTGCCGACGCACTGGCGAATCGCGGCATGGACGAGTTGCGGCAGAGCCGCGCTCCCCGCTAGCACGCGGTGCGGAAAGAGCAGCGATGCGAACGATCTTCCTGGATACCGAAACGACCGGCCTCGAGCACAAGCTGGGGCATCGCATCATCGAGATCGGCGGCGTCGAGATGCGCAACCGCCGCCTGACGCAAAAGCACTTCCACGTCTACCTGAACCCGGACCGCGAAATCGACGCCGGCGCGCTGTCGGTGCACGGCATCAGTCGCGATTTCCTTCTCGACAAGCCCCGCTTCGCCGACATCGCCGGCGACTTTCTCGACTTCATTCGCGGCGCCGAACTGGTCATCCACAACGCCGCTTTCGACCTCGGCTTCCTCAACGCGGAACTGTCCCTGCTCGACATGGCGCCGGTCGAAACCGTCTGCCACGGCGTCTGCGACACCCTGCGCATGGCCAAGGAACTGCACCCGGGCAAGAAGAACAACCTCAACGCGCTCTGCGAACGCTACGGCGTGGACAACTCGCAGCGCACCCTGCACGGAGCCCTGCTCGACGCCGAGATCCTCGCCGAAGTCTATCTGGCGATGACCCGTGGGCAGGAGAGCCTGATCATCGATCTGGCCGACGAGCCGGCGCAGCGGAGCGACACCGGTCACCGTCCCGCCACCGTCGGTGCAGCGCGCGCGCAACTGATCCGGCGCGCCAGCCCGGAAGAACTCGCCGAGCACGAGAAACTGCTGGCAGCGATCGAGCAGGCGAGCAAGGGCAGGTGCCTGTGGCTGCATCGCGAGTCGGCCGCCTGAGGCGACCCGCCCAGTTGCGGGCGGCATTCGCCGCCGCCAGCCTCGGGGTCCTGTTTGGCCTCGTCCTCGCCGCCGCCGAAGGGACGGGCAGCGACCCCCCGGCGCCATCGCTGCAGCCCTGGATCGACGCCACACCGAGTGGCGGCATCCTGCAGCTGCCGGCAGGGACCTACTCCGGACCGGTGTTGATCAGCCGCCCGATCCTGATCGACGGCCGCGGAGAAGTCACCATCGACGGTGGCGGCAAGGGAACGGTGGTGACGGTGCGCACCACCGGCGTCGTCCTCCGCCGGCTGCATCTGAGGAACTCCGGCGACTCGCACGACCGCATCGACTCCGGTGTGCTGGTCGAGGACGGACAGCACAACCTGATCGAGGACAACCGGATCGATGAAGTGCTGTTCGGCATCACCCTGCAACAGGCCAACGACAACCGCATCGTCGGCAACCGCATCCGCTCGCTGGCGCTGGCGCCGGCGGATCGCGGCGACGGTATCCGGCTGTGGTACAGCATGAGCAACCGCATCGAGCGCAACGAGCTGCGCGGCGTTCGCGACATCACGGTCAGCAACTCGCTGCGCAACCGCTTCGTCGGCAACAGCGTGCGCGACAGCCGGCGCGCGATGAACCTGCTTTTCGCCCACCGGACGCTGATCGAGGCGAACCACCTGCGCGACAACTCGTCCGGAATCACCGCGCTCAACTCGGAGGGACTGATCATCCGCCGCAACCGGATCCTGCACGCCATCGACGCCAGTGGCGCCGGCGTCGCGCTCAAGGAGAGCGGCACGACGCTGCTGCACGACAACGAGATCATCCATTGCGCGGTCGGCATCCTGTCGGACTCGCCGCGGCACGCGATCAACCGCATGGCTGTGATCGACAACCGCATCGCGCACAACGTCACCGGCATCAGCTTCTACGGCGAACGCGGCGGTCACCTGGTCCTGCGCAACCGCTTCGAGCACAATCTCTGGCCGGCGCTCGTCGGCGCCGGCGATAGCGACGATGCCAATCAGTGGTGGGGGAACTACTGGGACGGCTACCAGGGTTTCGACCTCGACGACGACGGGATCGGCGATACGCCGCACGAGGTGTGGGCACACGCCGACCGAATCTGGATGGAGACGCCGATGGCGGCCTTCTTCCGCAACGCGCCGGCGCTGGAAATGCTCGATTTTCTCGAACGTCTCGCACCCTTCGCACCGCCGACGCTGATGCTGCGCGACCCGGAGCCGCTTTCCCGGCAACCGGTCAGGGGCAGTGGGCGATGATGACGGCCGAAGCGACGCTGGAAATGCGGCAGCGGACCAGAACCCGGGACGACAGCAGCGGGCAGCTCAGCTCTCGCCGGGCGTCTCCGTTGGGCGCCGGGGCCGCCGCATGTGCCGCCGCGGTGGCCGCGAGTCCGGCGCGCGCGGCTCGCCGGGCACGTCGCCCGCAGCTTCCGGCCGCGGCCCCTGCTGCCTGGGCTCCTGCCTTGGTACCGGCGCTTTGGCTGCCGGCTTGCGTTGCTCGGGCCGACGACCGGGACCATGTGCCCCCTGCCGCTTGTCGGGCTGCCGCTCGCCGGGCCGATCCGAGTTGCGATCGGACTCACGGTTTCCCGGCGCGAGCGTGATCTCGATCTCGATGATCTCGTCCCACTGCTCGTCGGTGCGGTCGCGCTCGGCTATCGCGAGCAATTCGCGCAACCGCCGCCGCGGATCCTGGGGGGGGGAATCGTTCATGCCGACATTATGACTCACACTGCAGTCGTCGTTCAACAGGCATGAACGATCCAGCCGCGCAGCGCGAGGGAAATGCAGCCATGCATCCCCGCCGCGTGCAACCGGCCGCTTGCGGCGCGGATTCTCCGGCGCCGCCGGGCTTCAGGGGAGAGAGGGTGCGACGAGTCCGCTGCCGGAGGAATCCAGCTGCGGTCGATGATCAGTGGTCAGCGCGCAGGCTGGCGGTAAAGGTGCTGTGCAGAACTTCGGGAAACTGGAAACGGGCGAGGGTCCGCTGGATGTCGTCCTGGTTGACACCGCTGCTGCTGTCCTGGAAGCGGATGCCGAGCGGACGGCCGTTGGCCGCCAGGGTGGCAAAGGCGAAACGCCAGCGTTGAGCCTCCGCCAGCCGCTCACGCAGTTCGTCCTCGTTGCTGATCTGCACGCCGGCCTGCTTGAGTGAATCGAGAAACTGGTCGAATGACTCGTTGCTCAGGCTACCCATGTCGTTCTCCTCTCCAAGTGTTGGCGGTCACTGTGCCGCGCATGCGCCGACTAACGCCCGCCTCGGGTTGCGGTTGACAAGAAGATTCAAGCTTCCGGCAGGGCGGTGCGCGGCCATCGCAGCAGCGGCCACTGGCTGCCCCGCGGCGCGCTGGCCGACGCCGCCGACGAAGCCGAACGGCGCTGGCCGGAGCGTATAGAATGCCACCATTGCCCACTCCAGACCGCACATGCAGAAGACCCGCCAGCATCTGGAACTCCTCGCTCCGGCGAAGAATGCCGATTTCGGGATCGAGGCCATCATTCACGGCGCCGATGCCGTCTACATCGGCGGCCCGGAGTTCGGCGCGCGCGCGCGGGCCGGCAATTCGGTCGCCGATATCGGCCGCCTCGTCGAGCATGCGCACCGCTACGATGCGCAGGTCCTGGTTGCGCTCAACACCCTGCTGCGCGATGACGAGCTGGAAGCGGCGCGGCAACTGGCGTGGCAACTGCACGAGGTCGGCGCCGATGCGCTGATCATCCAGGACATGGGACTGCTCGAGCTCGACCTGCCGCCGATCGAGTTGCACGCCAGCACGCAGACCAACATCCGCTCGCCCGAGAAGGCAGCGTTCCTCGCCGCCGTCGGCTTCTCGCAGATCGTCCTCGCGCGCGAACTGTCGCTCGACCAGATCAGCGCCATCGCCAACGCGACCGACGCCATTCTCGAGTTCTTCGTGCACGGTGCCCTCTGCGTCAGCTACAGTGGTCAGTGCAACCTGAGTTACGCGCAGACCGGGCGCAGCGCCAACCGTGGCGACTGTGCGCAATCCTGCCGTCTCCCCTATACCCTGGCCAGCGGCGACGGACGGGTGGTCGCCGCCGACCGGCACCTGCTGTCGCTGAAGGACAACGATCAGAGCAGCAATCTGCGGGCACTGGTCGACGCCGGCGTCAGTTCGTTCAAGATCGAGGGACGCCTCAAGGATCTGGCCTACGTCAAGAACATCACCGCCCACTACCGCCAGTTGCTCGACGAGATCATCGCCGAGCGCCCGGGTCATCGCCGCAGTTCGTCCGGGCAGAGCAGCTTCCTTTTCGTCCCGCAACCGGAGAAGACCTTCAACCGGGGCGCCACCGACTATTTCGTCAGGGGTCGCAAGGCCGACATCGGCGCCTTCGCGACACCGAAGTTCGTCGGTGACGAGATCGGCACGGTCACCCGCATCGGCAGCGACCACTTCGACCTCGACTGCCGGCAGCCGGTGCACAACGGTGACGGGGTCGCCTGGTTCGACGCCACCGGCGAGTTGCACGGCCTGCAGCTCAACCGCGTCGAAAAGCAGGACGACGGCAGCTGCCGGCTGTTTCCGCAACTTGCGGCAGACGCACTGCCGGCCGTCCTGCAACGCGGCACCCGCATCCACCGCAACCGGGATCAGGAGTTCGCCCGCTGCCTGACAAGGAAGTCGGCAAGCCGCAGGATCGCGGTCGACCTGGTCCTGCGCGACGATGCGCATGGCCTGTCGCTGACGATCAGCGATGATCGCGGCGTGACGGCGCAGGCGACGCTGGCGCGGCAGCGACAGCCGGCGCGTGACGCCGAGCGGGCGCGGGCAGGGATGCGCGACAGCCTCGGCCGGCTCGGCGCGACGATCTACAGCGCACGGAGCATCGCCATCGACCTCGTGAGCGACTGGTTCCTGCCGATCGCCACGCTCAACCAGTTGCGTCGCGATGCGCTGGCTGCGCTCGACGCGGCCCGCCGCGCCGCCTACGAGCGGCCGGCGCGCCGACCGGCCGCAGTCCCGCCTGCGCCCTGTCCCGAGCGCTCGCTCGACTATCTGGCAGGCGTCAACAACCGCAGCGCACGCGCCTTCTACGCCCGCCACGGCGTCGAGTTCATCGAGCCGGCCTACGAATGCGGCCAACGGAAGGGCGAAGTGTCGCTGATGATCACCAAGCACTGCCTGCGCTACAGCTTCAACCTCTGTCCCAAGCTGGTGAAAGGCATCCGTGCCGAACCGATGCTCCTGATCAACGGCAGCGAACGCCTGACGCTGCGCTTCGACTGCAAGCCCTGCGAGATGCACGTCATCGGCCGGCTGGGCAGGCAGCGTGCGCTGCGACTAGCGGCGCAGTAGCGGCTTCGCGGACCTGGCGACGATCCACCGCCCTGCCCGGGCTCTCGCACGCCCCGCCAGCGCCCAACCCGTTGTCTCGCGGCACTGTCGGAATTCTTTACAGCCGCCGCGAGCGGACACGCAAGGAATCATCCCAAGCAACTGACACAGAATCAATTTATGATCCTGGTCCGGTACTTGCTTCTGGTACTCGTTCGCATTCACTGCGGACCGGTCGTCATTCCACCACTGTGTCATGAGCGAGAGGAGAACAAGAATGAAATCGATCTGCAAATCCGCCGCCGCAGTTGCCGCCCTGCTGCTCGCCCCCACGGCGAGCGCCGCCCTGATCACCTTCGAAGCCGCCGGCGCCAATGCCGCAGCGATCACACCGACGCGTGATGCCTTCCGCGCGGCCGTCGGCGGCGGCACCACCGCCGGCGCCAACGGATCCTTCGGCGGTCTTCGCCGCGAAATCAACTGGGATGGCGTACCAAATGCCTTCGCCGACCCCAGCGCCCTGCCGGCAGACTTCTTCAACGTCAACTCACCGCGCGGAGCGGTGTTCAGCACGCCGGGAACAGGTTTCCTGGTCAGCGCCAACGCCGGCCAGGCCGCTCCGGTCCTGTTCGGCTTCCCGAACGACTTCCAGGTCTTCAGCCCGCAACGACTGTTTACCGCGGTGAACAGCAACATCACCGACGTCAGCTTCTTCGTCCCCGGGACGACGACGGCTGCCACGACGAGCGCTTTCGCTGCCATCTTCGTCGATGTCGAGGTCGCTGGCCTGACGACGATGGAGTTCTTCGACCAGAGCGGGTCGTCGATCTTCTCACGCGACGTCCTCGTCGGCGGCAACCAGGGGTTGAGCTTCCTCGGCGCGGTTTTCGACGCAGGCGAGCCGATCAGCCGCGTCCGACTGACTTCCGGCCTCAATACCATCGTCGCCAACGGTGTGCTCGGCAACTCCAACGACGATGTCGTCGTGATGGACGACTTCCTCTATGCCGAACCCAGCCGGGCCGTGCCGGAGCCATCCGGTCTGACGCTCGCCGGCCTCGGCCTGCTGGCGGGCCTGAGCTGGCCGCGCCGCCGGCGGCAGGATGCCTGACGCAGCACAGCGACAGATCGAGCAGCCCGTTCCGTGACCGGGGTCGGCTGATCGCCGCCACGGAACGGGCAACACGCCCGCCGCTCCCGCCGCCGCCACACGCCTGTGTGCCTCATATCCACGGTCGTCGTTGACGAAGCGCTGCCGGCCATTTGCGGGCGACTGGTCAAGAGCCTTGCGCCAAGCCGAGTTCCAGAGTCAGGCCGAGGCGCAGTGCGTTGACGCGCTGCCTGCGATCCAGGGTAGCGAATCGGCGAACGCCCAGATCCTGCGCGACGGCAATGTGCAGGGCGTCTGCGCCGCGAAACCCCTGCTCGCGCCGCTACCGGTGGTCTGGACGTAGCAGGCGCCCGTCTGGGCGAAGCCGATCGCCTCCTCCTGGTACTTGAAGAGCTGCAGCGATGTGTCGGCCGAGGCGGCTCCCTTGCCCACCCGAAAGATCCGCGCACATTCGGCGTGCAGGCTGCCGGCGGCGACCGGCTGGTCAACGGAGTGCCCGCTCCGGAAGTTCGGATTGACCTGGACGAGCGTCTGACAAAGCCATGACCCGTTGGGCCGGTGTGCGCGGCCGCTGGCCGCCACTACCGCGTCAGCGCCATGAACAGCTCCGGCAGCCGCTGCGGCAGCCGCTCGATGCGGTCGATCACCGAATGGCGGTGGCCGAAGATGTGACCGACGTAATCGTCCGCCCTGGCATCGAGGCTGATGCAGTAGCTGAAGATCCCCTGCCGGTCGAGCTCGCCCACCGCCTTGCGCGCGTCCTCGATCAGCAGCCGGTCGTCGGTCACGTCGACGTCCGACGGCTGGCCATCGGTGAGGACCAGCAGCAGCTTCTTCTCGGCCCGCTGCGCCGCGAGGTAGTGCGCCGCGTGCCGCAGAGCGGCGCCGATGCGCGTCGAATAGCCCGCCTGCATCGCCGCCAGGCGGCGCTTGACGGCGTCGCCCCAGGGCTCGCTGCTGCCCTTGAGATGCAGGTAGCGGACGTCGTGCCGGGTATCCGAATGGAAGCCGGCGATGGCGAACGGGTCGCCGAGCTGGTCGATCGACCAGGCGAGCAGCGAGACCGCCTCCTGACTGAGTTCGAGCACCGTCTGCTCGCCATCGCCGCTGCCGACCTTGTCCGCCAGTGACTCGGAGAGATCGAGGAGCAGCAGGACGGTGAGGTTGCGGCCGTTGCTGCGCTGGCTCATGTTGATCCGCGGATCGGGGGTGACGCCGCTGCGGCAGTCGATCAGCGAGCGGACGGCGACGTCGAGGTCGAGTTCGCTGCCGTCCTCCTGAAAACGCAGGCGAACCCGTTCCTGCGGCTTGAGGATGTCGAGCAGGCGCTTGAGCCGACGGGCGAGTGCGGCGTGCCGGTCGAGCAGCCGGTCGATCAGCGCCGCGTCGCCCGCCGGGTGCAGCGATTCGTAGAGGCTCACCCAGTCGGGACGGTAGCTCTGGCTGTGATGGTCCCACTCCGGGTAATGGCGCGGCGGCAGGCGGTCGATTTCGGCGCTGGCGCTCGCCGGACGGTTTTCGGCGAACATCTCCTCGTCGTCGGAGAGTTCGTGGAAGCGCCAGAGATGGCGGTTGTCGTCGCGGTAGTCGACCAGCGTATCGCTGAAGTAGACCTCGGGCAACTGGTCACTCTGCCGGCGGGTGCGGGCCACGTAAGCGAGCGCCAGCTCGCTCATCGCCAGGCTGCTTGCCTCGCCGTCGACCAGCGCCTGCCGGAAGCGGGCGACGAAGTCGCGCAGGTCTCCGTCGGTGTCGCCGTGTTCGCCATCGAGCAGGGCACGCGACAGCATGGCCAGGCGATGGCGCAGGCAGGAGAAACGTTGCGGATCGCAGGCGCCGGCAAGCGGGCGCGGATGCAGCGCGCCGAAGATGCGCCGCATGCCCGGGTAGCGGCGGACGACCAGCGTGTCGATGCGGCTGTCCTCGAAGGTCTCGACCGCCAGGCGCTGCATCGGGCTGAGGTTGTCGGCGAAGAGTGGCGTGCTCCAGCGCCGGTGGCCGGCGATGTGTGCCAGTGCGGCGCGGTAGCGGTCGATGCCGCTGACGCCAGGCACATCGTCGAGAACGTCGGGCAGGCGGATGCCATCCGCGTCGTCGTAGGGCTGCACCGGCGACGCCGGGTTGGCGGCTTCGCTGGCGACGGCGTACGGGACGAGCAGCGCCTGCTCGCCCCAGAGCCCCCGCAGATAGAGTTCGAGCAGGCGCTCGTGGTCGACCAGCAGGGTACCGTGCCGTTCGCGCTGGAAGACGGCGCGGCTGTCGGCCGACTGCAGGCGGAAGTAGTCACGCTGACGTTCGGGGTGGCTGGCGTAGTTGCGCACGCCGTAGTCGACCCAGTTCGTCAGGCCGGCGATGCTCAGGCTGGCGAGCAGCGTCGGCGCCTGGACGAGGAAGTCGGGCAGGCCGGGGCTGGCGAAGGTCTTGTGGATGCCGTGGATCGACCCCGAAGTGCGCTCCATCAGGCGCAGCGTCAGGTCGAGGTAGCGCTGCAACTGCCCGCCGGCGGCAAGCCGCCGCGAGACGGCGGCGAGGCTCTGCAGGAACGGGGCGATGGCCTTGCCGTTCGGCGACTTGTGCAAGCGCTGCAGCGTCGCGAGCACTGCCGGCAAGCTCTCTTCGCCGACGCTGTGCGCGACTGCCGGCCATTCCTCGAGGAAGGCCAGCAGCGGTTCGGCGCCACGGCCGATGCGTCCGAGGAAGCGGGCGCAGTCGAGGTAGGCGTCGACGCCCGTCGGCGTGAGAACGGCGATGGCTTCGCGCAGGCAGTCGGCGAAGACGCTGTCGACCTGCGGCAACCGGCAGTCGAGCCGAGCACGGCAGGCGGCCAGACGGTCCGCCGAGAGCGCCGGGGGAGTCTCGCTGCCGCGCATGCCGAGTACCGTTCTCAGGCGAAGATGGCGTCGATCGCGTGCTCGAGCGTCTCGCGGATGTCGCGGTCGTCGGTGATCGGACGCACGAGCGCCATGCGGCAGGCGTCGCCGGCAGCGACCCCGTGCCGGACCAGCGTCGCGGCGTAGACGAGCAGGCGCGTCGACACGCCTTCGTCGAGACCATGCCCCTTGAGGCGGCGCGCGGCAGTGCCGACGGCGACCAGTTGCGCCGCCAACGCGCGATCGATGCCGCTTTCGCTGGCGAGGATCGTCGCTTCGAGTTCGGCCTCCGGGTAGTCGAAATCGAAAGCGGTGAAACGCTGTTTGGTCGATTGCTTGAGATCCTTCATCAGGCTCTGGTAGCCGGGGTTGTACGAGATGACGAGCTGGAAGTCCGCATGCGCGCGCAGCAGTTCGCCCTTCTTGTCGAGCGGCAGCGTCCGCCGGTGGTCGGTCAGCGGATGGATGACGACGGTCGTGTCCTGCCGCGCCTCGACGATCTCGTCGAGGTAGCAGATGGCGCCGATGCGCGCGGCGGTGGTCAGCGGACCGTCGAGCCAGCGCGTGCCGCCGGCTTCGAGGAGGTAGCGGCCGACCAGATCCGAGGCGGTCATGTCCTCGTTGCAGGCCACGGTGATCAGCGGCCGGTCGAGCTTCCAGGCCATGTATTCGATGAAGCGCGACTTGCCGCAGCCCGTCGGCCCCTTCACCATCACCGGCAGGCGGGCGGCGTAGGCAGCGGCATAGAGCGCGACCTCGTTGCCCTGCTGGCGGTAGAAGGGTTCCTGGCGAACCCGGTACTGCTCGCTGTCGGTCATTGCCTGCCCCTGCCCTGCCGGCGGCGAGCCGCCGCCGTGCCGTTGTTCGCCATCGGTCGGCCCGCGACCGCCGCTCGTTGCTCTCAGCGATGCACGCCGAGTCGGTCGCGCCAGCCCGGATGCAGCATGTCGGCATCGCCAGGGAAGGATTCGAAGGCGCGGGCGAACTCGCGGTGCTGGCGCGCCCATTCGATCGGGTCGGCGCCGGCCTTCCAGCACTCGTAGGCCTGCCGCAGCGAGACCGCGCCGGCGGCCGGGCTGTCGATGTGGCCGTACGAGCCGCCACCGGCGGTGTTGATGACGTTGCCGTGACCGAGGTTGGCGAAGAATCCCGGCAGGCGCAGGGCGTTCATGCCGCCCGAGATGATCGGCGTCGTCGGCTTCATGCCGTACCATTTCTGATAATAGGCGGGTCCCTGATATTCGTCGCGTTCGATGATGTAGGCGATCGCCCGGTCATCGGCGTCGCCTTCCATCTTGCCGAAGCCCATCGTGCCGACGTGTATTCCCGAGGCCCCCTGCAACCGCGCCATCTTCGCCAGGACATAGGCGGTATAGCCGCGCTTCGAGCTTGGCGAGGTGACGGCCCCATGGCCGGCGCGGTGGTAATGCAGATACTGGTTCGGGTACTGGCGACGGGCGGTGGTGACCATGCCGGGGCCACCGACATAGCCGTCGACGAGAAACGCCACCTTGTCGGCATCCGGACCGAAAGTCTCGAGGATGTAGTCGGCACGTGCGCACATCTCGTAATGGTCATCGGCGGTGATGTTGGCGGAGAAGATCTTGGCCTGCCCGGTTTCGTCCTGCGCCCGTTTCATCGCGTCGTAGACGAGCGGCATGACTTTCTTCATCGGCGCGAAGACCTGGTTGCCCTGTGGTTCGTCGTTCTTGATGAAGTCGCCACCGAGCCAGAACTGGTAGGCGGCGGCGGCGAATGGTTCCGGGCGCAGGCCAAGCTTCGGCTTGATGATCGTGCCGGCGATGTAGCCACCGTCGCGGATCGGCCGGCCGAGGATGCGCCAGAGATCGGAGATGTCCTTCGCCGGCCCGTCGAAGAGCTGCAGCGCGCGCTCCGGGACGTAGAAGTCGTAGATCTTGGCGTGCTCGATGTCGCCCATCCCCTGGTTGTTGCCGATGCACAGCGTCAGGAAGGAGACGATCATCATGCGGCCGTCGGTGACATTGCGGTCGAAGAGTTCGAGCGGATAGGCGATGCGCATCTCCTCGCTGGCTTCGTCGATGTGGTAGACAAGGGCGTCGACGCCGCGCGTGAAGTCGTCGGTCGTGCTCACCTCGACGTTGGTGCCGGTCGACGATTCGGCAGCGAAGTGGGCGGCTGCCGGCAGGTAGTCGTAACCCGCCTTCGGCTTCATCTTGTAAGCGACGAGGATGTGCCGACCACCCTCGATCAGATCCTCTTCCCGAAGGCTGAGGTCGGCGTAACGGTTCGATTGGTCCATGCTTGTCTCCCTGCGTGGATTTGGAAAAGAGCGAGCGGAACGGGTCTGCGGATCGGAGTGCGAGCAGTTTAGGTGCTCACATAGATTATTTGAAGTTAAAGTTTTTGCGAATTATCGTTAGCGATCTCTTTCCTATCGACCCCCCGTGTTTCGCCGACATGTGCGCCGCGGCCAGACCGGCCTGGCGGGCAACCCCACCCGCCGCGAGGGGGGCGCGGTTGCCGGGGCGATGGGCTGCGGCGACGAAGGTGGCCAAAGTGCCGCTTTTGGCGGATAATCCGCCTATGCGATTCAACCTCCTGTCCCGGACTCGCGAAGCATCGTGCCCACACCATTTTCCCCCTTGACCAGTGTCATCCGCGCCCTCGCCATGGACGCGGTGCAGCAAGCCAACTCCGGTCACCCCGGGATGCCGATGGGGATGGCCGAAATCGCGGAAGTGCTCTGGCGTCGCCACCTGCGCCACAACCCGGCCGATCCTGGCTGGCCGGATCGTGACCGCTTCGTCCTCTCGAACGGGCACGGCTCGATGCTGCTCTATGCGCTGCTGCATCTCAGCGGCTATGACCTCTCGCTCGACGACCTGAAGCAGTTCCGCCAGTTCCGCTCGCGGACACCGGGTCATCCCGAGGTCGGGCACACAGCCGGCGTCGAGACGACGACCGGGCCGCTCGGGCAGGGGCTGGCCAACGCCGTCGGCATGGCGATCGCCGAACGGATCCTCGCCGCCGAGTTCAACCGGCCCGGGCACGAAATCGTCGACCACGCGACCTACGTCTTCGTCGGCGACGGCTGCCTGATGGAGGGCATCTCGCACGAGGCGTGCTCGCTCGCCGGCACCCTCGGGCTCGGCAAGCTGGTCGCCATCTACGACGACAACGGCATTTCGATCGATGGCCACGTCGCCGGCTGGTTCACCGACGATAGCCGGCAGCGCTTCGCGGCCTACGGCTGGCGGGTGATCGCCGACATCGACGGCCACGACACGCAGGCGATCGACGAGGCGCTGCTGGCTGCGCGCAGCGAGCGCGAGCGGCCGACGCTGATCTGCTGCCGGACGCGGATCGGCTTTGGTGCGCCCAACAAGGCGGGCAGCCACGATGCACACGGCGCACCGCTCGGAACCGCCGAAGTCGCTGCGACGCGCGCCCACATCGGCTGGCCGCACGCGCCGTTCGAGATTCCCGTCGAGGTTTACGCACAGTGGGATGGCCGTGCCCGCGGCAGCTTCTTCCAGAGCAACTGGCAAAGGCGCTTCACCGCCTACGCGGAAGCCTTTCCCGAACTGGCTGCCGAGTTCAGCCGCCGCATGCGCGGCGAGCTGCCGGCCGGCTGGCAGGATGCCGTCGCCGGTTGCCTGGCCGACGCCGCCGGAGCCGGCAACATCGCGACGCGCAAGGCCTCGCAGGGGGCCATCACTGCCCTGGCGCCGTGCCTGCCGGAGCTGGTCGGTGGCTCGGCGGACCTGACCGGATCGAACCTGACCTGGTGGCCGGGCGCGCAAGCGATCACTGGTCAGCAAGGCGGCAACTACATCTACTACGGCGTGCGTGAGTTCGCCATGACGGCGATCGCCAACGGCCTGGCGCTGCACGGGGGGCTGCTTCCCTACACCGCCACCTTCCTGGTGTTCTCCGACTACGCACGCAACGCCATCCGCATGGCGGCACTGATGCAGCTGCGGCAGATCATGGTCTATACCCATGACTCGATCGGCCTCGGCGAGGATGGTCCGACGCACCAGCCGATCGAGCATCTCGCCTGCCTGCGGCTGATCCCGGGGGTCGACCTGTGGCGACCGGCCGACGCCGCTGAAACCGCGGTCGCCTGGGTGGCCGGCGTCGAGCGTCGCCACGGGCCGACGATTCTCGCCCTGTCGCGGCAGAACCTGCCGGCCGTCAGCAGCGCCGCAGCCGCTTCGACGATCCGCCGTGGCGGCTATGTGCTGGCCGACTGCCCGGCGCCGCACGTCATCCTGATCGCCACCGGCTCGGAGGTTCGCCTGGCGCTCGACGCGCAGCGGGCACTGGCGGCGGACGGCATCGCGGCGCGTGTTGTTTCGCTGCCCTGCTGCGAGGTTTTCGACCGCCAGGAGCCGGCCTATCGCGACGCGGTGCTGCCGCCAGCGGTGCCGCGGGTGGCGATCGAAGCCGGCGTGAGCGGCTTCTGGTACAAGTACGTTGGACTCGACGGTGCCGTGCTCGGCATCGATCGATT
>ERZ761602.1231-NODE-1231-length-47866-cov-6.559223_pt1 | contig 47866 bp, 40 predicted proteins | sample MGYA00512165_ERZ761602 | MGnify/ENA primary metagenome ERZ761602 (study PRJEB28899, sample SAMN02445085) | bioreactor sludge metagenome | biome: EBPR sludge; isolation source: Thorneside wastewater treatment plant | place: Australia: Brisbane, Thorneside...
GAGCCGATCCCAGGTGGCGCCTGGGTAAGCGGCGCGGACCCGGTCCGCGCCTTCCTCGCCCAGGAAATTCACGTAGGCGCCGGTATCGCTCTGGCGCAGGGCTGCCGTGAAGTCCGTGACCCAGGCCGCGCGCACGGCCTGATCGTCCGGGCCGGTATAGAACGCGGCCAGGTTGACCATGATCCGGCTGGCGCGGTGCGCGAAGGCCGTGGCGTCGGCCGGGACACGCGCCATCGCCCCGCCCAGCACGCGGATCTGCGCCACGCGCATCGAGGCATCCGAAGCCTCCAGGCGGGCCATGATCGTTTCCGCGGCCGCGCGATCCAGTTGGTCGATGAACAACGTCTGGCTGACCGCCGTCGGGTGGTAGTCGCTGTCGTCGGGCGGGTACAACTCGGCGTAACGCATGGGCCGGAGCAGGTCGGCCAGCGGCGGGGCGAGCCGCCGAAAGGGCGCCAGCGCGCGCTCACCGGCCTCCGGCGTGCCGGCAAAGGCCATCAGCGCCAGCACCACCAGCCGGCCGTGATGCTCAGCCGGCACGAACGGCAGCGGCGGCGCGGGCATGACGTTGGCGATCGTGCTCAGTTCATCCGGCGCCGCCTCGGCCGCGGCCACGAACCCGGCAATGACGTCCGGTGTAGCCGGCAACATGAGCAGGCCGCCCACGATCGTGTCGACGGGATGCAGCCGGAACTGGAAACGGGTCACGACGCCGAAGTTGCCGCCGCCGCCGCGCAACGCCCAGAAGAGGTCCGGGTGCGTCGCGGCGTCGGCGCGCAGGCGCTGGCCGTCAGCGGTCACCACCTCGGCGGCCAGCAGATCGTCAATGGTGAGGCCATACTTGCGGACCAGGTAGCCGATGCCGCCGCCCAGCGTAAGGCCAGCGATCCCGACGGAGCCGGTATCACCAAAGCCGACCGCCAGGCCATGGGCGCCGGCCGCGGCCGTGAATTCGCCGGCGGTCAGGCCGGCCTCCGCCCAGGCGGTGCGCGCCACCGCGTCGATGTGCAGCGCCCGCATCTCGCGCAGATCGAGCACGATTCCGCCCTCGCAGACGCCGTGGCCGGCCCCGCTGTGGCCGCCGCTGCGGACAGCCAGAGGCAGGCCGGTCTGGCGCGCCAAGACGATGGCGTGCGCTACGTCGCCGGCGTCCGCAGCTCGCACGATCACGGCCGGCCGACGGTCGATCCCGCCGGCAAAGACGGTGCGCGCCTGGTCGTACTCGGCCTCCCCAGGCCTGATCAGGCGGCCGGTCAGATTGGCGCGCAGTTGAGCGAGGGCGTTTTGGTCGAGTGACATGGCCAGACTCCTTGGGCCTTGAACAGACGCAACCAGGCGGGGACAGCGCTTGGCCCGGCCGAACACGGCCACACAAATGTTCTACTCAAATATACCCCATCTTATCCTATTACGACAGGGCAGCGCTCGCGATTGGCGCGAACTTCGGAGCGGAGTTGATTCAGGGGCGGAGGGGCGGCCGGGGTCAGGCTAAAGCGCTGGCGGAGGAGAGTAGTTTAATCACGATCGCCGCCAGCTCTTTAAGGCTCACGGGTTTGGACAGGTACACGTCCGCGCCGGCGGCCAGGCAGCGTTCCCGGTCACCGGGCATGGCCAGCGCTGTCAGGGCGATGATGGGCGTGGCCGCACATTGGGCCGTGGCGCGCAGCTGCTGGATGGCCTGCAGGCCATCCAGCTCCGGCATCTGCACGTCCATCAGGATCAGGGCCGGCCTGAGCTGCGCCGCGCGTTCCACGGCCTCGCGGCCGTTGACGGCGAGGACAACGCGATAGCCTTTGGCCTGCAGGAACAACTGCACCGTGCGCTGGTTCGTCGGATTATCCTCGGCCAGCAGAAGCAGAGGTCCAGCGGTCTCGCCCGGCCCATCCGTCGCTGAACGCCCGGATTCCGGGCTTGACGCGCCCTTCGCCCCGGGGCCGTCGGCTGGCACCGGTGATGACGAGCTTTCCGGAGAGCGCTGCGGGAGTTCCATTAAGACGTGAGTCTGTGCACCAAGGCTGACGAAGCGGACCGGCGGCCGGCGGGGCGCATCGAAAAAGAATGGTAGACGGCATCCCGGCGTCCGGTCAAGCGCCAATCTGTCCTCTTGGGCGTACCCAGGTTGCCCGCTGCAGACTGAGCGGAGCGGCAGGCCAGCGCAGGCCCTGGGCGCGTCCACGCTGGGCTCGGTTGGCGTTGGGGTGAGTCCCGCGCCGCGCCCGGACGCTGGCCTACAATGGGGCGGTCAGGATCTGGCTGATGTCGCCGACCCCCAGTGCCCGCCTCGCCGCTGCCCTGCTGGGCTATGTTGCCCTCGTCATCGCGCTGGTGACGTTGAGCCCGTTTATCTTCGCGCGGCCGGAGGCGTACGCGCTCTCGTGGCACGTCCTTCCGGATGACGTCGCCGTAAACGTGGCCCTATTCCTGCCGATCGGGTTTCTCTTTCGCCTGACACGCGGCCGCCGCCGCACCGCGGTGTTGTTGGGTGCCGGGCTCAGTGTCAGCGTCGAAGCCGCGCAGCTTTTTATCCCGGTGCGGACAGCTTCGGGCGTGGACGTGATCGGCAATACCCTCGGCACGGCGCTGGGCGTTGGGCTGTATGACGCCCTGGCCGCGCGGCTGGCCGTCACCCCGCGCCTGGTGGGCCGGCTGGCACTGGAGGCACCCCTGATGGGCCTGCTCTACCTGCTGGTGCCGCTGCTGTGGGTCAATACGCTCACGCCGGGCGCGGCCTCCGGCCGCTGGGTGTTGACCGCGTGTCTGGGCGCGTGCGGCGCCGGCTTGTTGAGCGAATTCATTCGCCAGTGGTGGGGGCCGCCCACGCCCGCCTTGAGCGCGCGAACCGCCGCGGCCGCCGCGGGGTGGTTCCTGGTGGGGGCCGCGCCCAGCCTGGCACACCCTCCGGTGAGCCTGGCGCTGACGGCGGGCGTGGCGGTGTTGACCAGCCTCCTGGCCGCCCTGCCCCTGCGGTCGGCGGATCGCCGCTTTGAGCGCCCCACCCTGCGCCGGATCCTGCCGATCTTCCTTGTCTACCTGCTGGTGTCCGCGCTCTGGCCGCCCTTCCAGCCCGTGGGGGCCTGGCATGGGACGCTGGCCCTGACAGACCGCCTGCAGGATGAGAGCCTCGGGGCGCTGCTGCCGTTGCTGGAATACCTGGCGGCCTTCACCTGGCTGGGGTACCTGAGCGCCGAATGGCGCGGCCGGTCTGAACTCTCACTCGGCCGGGACCTGCCGCGCCTGCTGCTGATCGCGGCGGCGAGCGCCCTCGGCCTGGAGGGCCTGGCCGGCTTTCAGATCGACCGCGGCGCCAGCTTCGCGCGCGCGGTCGTAGTGGTGGCCGCCGCGCTGCTGGGCGGCAGCCTCTACCATCTCCAACGCACCCAGGTCCGGGCCCTGCTGGGCCGGCCGCCCGGCCAGCGCCCTGACTGAGCGCGCTGAGACAGACCCGCGCCGCGTTGGCGGAGGGGACCCCGCAACGCGCGCCCACCAAAGGCTAACAGGGACTTCATCCCGCTCCGGAGCGCAACACGGTTACAATGGGCCCGGTCTGGGTTGGGCGGCCTCGAGCACACCCGCCGACCGTGGAGTACGTGTCCGTGCAGTATGCCTTTACCCCCTACAGTCTCTTCGCCCTGATCCCGATGCTGATCTCGGGCACCCTGGCGCTGTACGCGGCGTGGCACCGCTCGGTGCCCGGCGCTACGCCGTTCGCGGTGCTCATGGCGGCCATCACCGAATGGTCCGCCGGCTATGCCCTGGAGATTCTAGGCGCGGATCTGCCCACCAAGGTCTTCTGGGGGAAAGTGCAGTATCTGGGCATCGTCGTCGCCCCGGTGGCCTGGTTCCTGTTCGCGCAGCTGTACAACCACGCCCGCCAGTGGGAGGACCGCCGCCGGCTGGCTGCGCTGGCCGTGATCCCGGCCATAACCATGCTTCTGGCGGCGACCACGGAAGGGCACGGCTTAATCTGGAGCAGCGTCGCCCTGGACGCCACAGCGCCCTTCCTGGCCCTGACGGTGGGACACGGCGTCTGGTTCTGGATCCACACGGCCTACTCATATGTGCTGTTGCTGCTGGGCACGCTGCTGCTGCTGCAGATCAGCCTGCGCCGCCAAGGCCTCTACCGCCTGCAGGTGGCGGCCCTGGTGGCGGGCGGCGTCAGCCCGTGGGTGGGCAACGCGTTAGTCCTTTCGGGCCTCAACCCCTGGGCGCCGCTGGACCTGACACCGCTGGCCTTCACCGTCACCGGCGCGGCGCTGGGGATGGCCGTCTTCCAATTCCGGCTGCTCGATCTGGCGCCGATTGCTCGGGAGACGGTGGTGGAGGCCATGGCCGACGGCATGTTGGTGCTGGACGCGCAGAATCGGATCGTGGACATCAACCCGGCGGCGGCCCAACTGCTGGCCGTTTCGCCTGGCCAGGCGATCAGCCGGCCGGCGGCCGAGGTCTTTCGGCATTGGCCGCACCTGCTGCAGCGCTATCAGGATGTGGGCCAGGCGACCGACGAGATCAGCCTGGGCGAGGGCCCGACGCAGCGCCACTATGAAGTCCGGGTGTCCCCGCTGCTGGACCGGCGCCAGCGGCTGGCCGGCCGGGTGCTGGTGGCCCACGACATCACCGGCCGCAGACGCGCCGCCGAAGTCCAGCGCCGCGACGCGGAGTGGATGCGCGCCCTCTACAACATCACGCTGGACCTGCTCAACCACCGCGACATCGACGGCCTGCTGCAGACGATCGTCGAACGGGCGGTTGTCCTGCTCAACGCCCCTTACGGCGAAATCATGTTGCTGGAGGGCGACGAGTTCGTCGTGCGCGCTTTCACCCAGAACCAGGCTTTCGTGCGCGGAGACCGTGTCAAGCGCGGCGAGGCCCGCCTGACCTGGCAGGCGCACGACACCCGCCGGCCCGTGGTCGTGGACGACTACGCCACCTGGCCGCACCGGCGCACGCTCTACGACGGCGTGCCGATAGCGGCCGTGGCCGTGATCCCGATCCTGAGCGGCGACCAGTGCCTGGGCGTGCTCGATCTGAGCCGGTCGGAGGCCGGGCGGCCCTTTGACCCCGACCAGCTGCAGGTCGGCGAACTGCTGGCCCAGCTGGCGGCCGTGGTGCTGCGCAGCGCGCAACTGTACGCCCAATCGCAGGAGGCCAACCGCCTTAAGAGCCGGCTGCTGGCCAATATCAGCCACGACGTGCGCACCCCGCTGGGCGCTATCCTCGGCAACACCGAAATGCTGCAAGTCGGCGTCTACGGGGACATCACCGACCAACAATCGGAGGCGCTGACCGAGATCATCGCCAGCACTAACCTGCTGCTGGACTTTGTCAACAACCTGATCGGGCAGTCCGAAATCGAGTCCGGCAAAGTGATCCTCAAGATCGAGCCCTTTGAGCCGGCCAGCCTGCTGGAGGTTCTGCAGTCCACGGCCAAGGTCTTGGCGCAGTCTAAGGGCCTGGCCCTGATCAGCACGCTGGATGCGGCGCTGCCCCCCCGCTTGCTGGGCGACGCCTACCGCCTGCGCCAGATTCTGCTCAACCTGCTCAGCAACGCCGTGAAATTCACACAGCACGGTTCGGTCACAGTGCGCCTGCAGCGTGTCGACGACGCCCACTGGGCGCTGCAGGTGACGGACACCGGGCCGGGCATATCGGCCGACGTGCAAGCGCGGGTCTTCGAGGCCTTCTGGAAGGGCCCAGTCGGCCAATCCCAGGCCGCCCCGCTGGGCTCCGGTCTCGGGCTGGCCGTGGTCAAAGAATTGACGACGCTGATGGGCGGGCAGGTGACCTTGGAAAGCACTCTCGGCCAAGGCAGCACCTTCACCGTCAGCCTGCCCATGGCGGCGGCGCCCGAACTGGAGACGGTCCGATGACGGAACAAGCCGCTGGCGACCAACCGCTGGCCTTTGTAATCGAGGACGATCCCAAGCAGGCCGCGATCTTCCTCCAGGCCCTGCAGATGGCGGGCTATGCCACGGAACTGGTCAACGATGGCGGGCTGGCGCTAGAGCGCCTGCTGGCCGCCCGGCCAAGCTTGGTGGTGCTGGACCTGCAGTTGCCGAACGCCTCCGGCGAGACGATCCTGCGCCAGCTGCGAGCCGAGCCCTCCCTGGCCGCAATGCGCGTGCTGCTGGCGACCGCGCAGGATCGGCGGGCCGAGCACCTGCGGGCGCTGAGCGATCTGATCCTGCTCAAGCCCGTCAGCTTCGTCCAGCTGCGCGACCTGGCGCTGCGCCTGCGCTAACCGGCGGCGCGGGCCCGCATCCGCTGCCGGGTGGCCCAGACGATCCGGAAGAAGTTTACGATGTGCTGCACCGGCTGAATGTGGCTCGCGGCGCCGGAGTAGATCGTGCGGATCGGCACCCAGGCGAGGTCATAGCGGCTTTTCAGACAGGTGGCCAGCATCTCGACCTCGAACTCAAAGCCCGGCTCGGTGTGCGTGAGCAGTTGCGCCATCAGGCGCCGGCTGAGCAGGCGGTAGCCGGACTGATTGTCCGGGACGAATTGCCCCAGCGCCCACGAAAACAACCAGCGCCCAAACGTATTGGCTAAGCGCCGCGGCCACGGCATCTGGCTGAACTGGCGCTGGCCGATGATCAGGTCGCTGGAGCGGTCCGCCCAAGCGGCCAGGAAAGCCGGGATCTCACGCGGATCGTGCTGGCCGTCCCCGTCCAGGGTGATGACCGCCGCGTAGCCGGTCTCCAACGCACGCCGGAATCCGGCCCGCAGCGCCGTGCCCTTGCCCTGGTTCGGGAACTGGCACAGCACCTCGGCGCCGGCGTCGGCAGCCGACCGGGCCGTGGCATCCCGCGAGCCGTCGTCCACTACCAGCACCGGCGCGAAGCCGGCCGCGGCCCGAACCACCGCCCCAATCCGCTCAGCCTCGTTGTAGGCCGGTATCACCACCAGCACCCGGCCAGCCGGCGGCGGCGCCTCTGTCTGAGTGTCAGTGTCCGCAGACACACTGCGTGCCGTCATCGCTTCTCGTCCTTTCCGGCGCCCGGGTTACGCGGCCGGCTCCGGCTGGCCGCGCCGCCCCAGCGCGTACAAGCCCAAGGCCAAGCAAAACACCACCAGTGACAGCGCACTGAAGACGCTGGCCGCCTGGCTGACCCATTCCCACTGGGCGGCAAAGAGATAGCCCAGCCCACCGTACAGCAGCACCCACAACCCTTGCCCGAGCAGATCATAAAACAGAAAACGCGCCACGGGGTAGCGGCTGCCGGCGAGCACGTTGACGGCCGGCGCCAACGGCATCAGCCAGAAGCGCGTTAACAGGATGGCCCACGCGCCCTGCCGGTTGAGCGTGGCTTCGGCCCGCTGCCACAGGCCGGACTGAGCAAAGCGCCGCTGCAGCCAGGGGTGGGCCAGGCGCCCCACCAGGAACTCGCTGTGGTCGGCCAGGACGGCCCCCAACAGACAGGCCAGCCCGGCCAGCCGCCAGTCCAACACACCGGCGCGGGCGGAAGCGCCGGCGGCGATCACGACCAGGCTGATGGGAAACGGGATCCCCAGTGAACCGATGTACGCGAGGCCAAGCAACACTGGCGCGCCAAAAGCGGCCAGGTTTGTGAGCGCCCAATCAGCCAAGGTGTCCATATACCGGGAGCGTACGCGCGCGGTATTTGGAAGTGGTTTAACTTCCGTGGAGATTGAATGAGAGCAGACTCATCTGAGGCGGGCGCGCACCTAGGCCGGAATTAAACCGACGCTCTCTACACTGGCCGCAACTATCCAGCCCGCCGCCTGCTCGGCGGCAACCGGCTGGGGCTTACTGGAAAGGTTCTCAGGTATGGAAAAGCGCTCATTGCGAAAGTCAACGATTGTCCGGGCCATCGTCGTCGGCGTGCTGGCCCTGGGCGGCCTGCTGTATTCACTAGCCGACCGCTATCTGATCGAGCATGTCGAGATCGCCGGCGTCAACGCGGTCTCGGCCCAGACGGAGGCCACCGCGGTGCCGCAGTCCACGGCCACCACCAGCGCCGCCCCGGAGACCGCCGCCCCGGAGGGCACGGCCACCACCAGCGCCAGCGTGATCGCCGACGACTGGAGCTACCAGAGCGAAACGGTCTCCATCACCGTCCGCCAGGTGACGACGGGCAGCGGCAACGCCACGGTGACCTACTCCGTGGCCGACGTGGTCGTGACGGACGCCACCCAACTCAGCAGCGCCTTCGCCAAGAACAGCTTCGGCCGGAACATCATCGCTTACACCTCCCAGATCGCGGCCGAGAACAACGCCGTCTTCGCGATCAACGGCGACTACTACGGTTTCCGCAGCGACGGGATCGTGATCCGCAACGGCGTGATCTTCCGGGACAGCCCGGCCCGCAGCGGCCTGGCCTTCTATCGGGACGGATCAATGCAGGTGTATGACGAAACCCGGACCAGCGCCCAGGCGCTGCTGGACGCGGGCGTCTGGAACACCTTGTCGTTCGGGCCGGCCCTGATCGACGACGGCGTGGTGGCCACCAATCTGGCCGACGTCGAAATCGACACCAACTTCGGGAACCACTCCATCCAGGGCGCCAACCCCCGGACCGGCATCGGCCTGATCGACAACAATCACTTTGTCTTTGTGGTGGTGGATGGCCGCAGCCCCGGCTACAGCCGCGGCGTCACGCTGACGGAGTTCGCGCAGATCTTTCAGGAGCTGGGCTGCCGCGAGGCCTACAACCTGGATGGCGGCGGCTCGTCCACGATGTACTTCATGGGCCGGGTGGTGAACAACCCGCTGGGGCGCAACCAGGAGCGCGGGACCAGCGACATCCTGTTTATCGGGTCCTGAACCGCCAGCGGCCTGGCCACTAACGCTGGCGCAGCAGACGGGACGAGTTCGCCAGGATGCCCAGGTCGGGCAGGGATTGCGCCGCGGCGGCCAGGACCGGCGGGAGCAGGCCGAGGGCGGCCAGCGTGAGGCCGGCGAGGTTGTACACGGCCGTGAAGGCCAGGTTCATTCGAACCACGTTCATCGTCCGCTGCGCGATCCGCATGGCTTCCGGCACCAGGCTCCAATCCTCGCGCAGCAGGGCAATGTGGGCGGCCTCCAGGGCCACGCCGGCGCCGGCCGCGCCCAGGGCGATGCCGACCTCAGCCTGCGCCAAGGCCGGCGCATCGTTGACGCCATCGCCGACCATGATCACGCCGCGCCCCTGCGCTTGGTAAGCCCGCACCACCGCGATCTTGTCCTCGGGCAGCAGTTGGGCCCGGTAGTTCACGTGCAGCTGCCCGGCCAGCGCCGCAGCCACACGTTCATTGTCGCCGGTCAACAGCTCGATCGTCTTGATCCCCAGACGCCGCGCCTCCGCCAGCGCGGCCGGCACCTCCGGCCGCAGCGTGTCGGCGGCGGCCAACAAGCCCGCCAGTTGGCCGTCACACTCGAGGAACAGGAGTGTCTTGCCCTGGGCCTCCAGCGCCGCGGCCAAAGGCCAGGCGGCGGCGGCCGGGACTAGGCGGCGGTTGCCCACGGTCACGGCCCGCCCGTCCACGCGGGCGCGCAGGCCCAGGCCGGGCAGGGCCGTGAAGTCCTCCGGCTCCGCCAAGGTCAGCGCGCGCGCGCGCGCCGCGCCGCGAACGGCCTCCGCCAAGGGATGCTCCGAGTAGCGTTCGGCCGAGGCCGCCAGCGCCAACAGCTCGGCCTCCGGCCGGCCGTCGAACGGCACGACGTCGGTGATCTGCGGCCGGCCGAAGGTGAGCGTGCCGGTCTTGTCCAGCAGCAACACATCGGCGCGGGCCAGCGCTTCCAGATATTTGCCGCCCTTGATGAGCAAGCCGCGCTTGGCTCCGGCCCCAATCGACGCCAGCATGGCAATGGGCGTGGCCAGCGCCACGGAACAGGAACAGGCCACCACCAGCACCGCGGCCGTGGCCAATGGATCGCGCCGCAGCAGAAAGGTCAGCGCCGCTAACCCCGCCACCGTCGGCAAGAAATACGCCGTGAAGCGGTCGGCCAGGCGCTGCACGTCGGCGCGTTGGGCCTCGGCCGCCTCTACCAGCTTGATCACACGGCCGAAGGTGGAGTCAGCGCCGACGTGGCTGGCCCGCACGCGCAGGCTGCCCCGCTGGGTCAAGGTCGCGGCGAAGACCAGCGCCCCCGGCCCGGCCTCCACCGGCAGGGCTTCGCCCGTGATGGCGGCCTGATCCACCGTGGCCCGGCCCGAGAGCACGGCGCCGTCCACCGGGATCTGTTCGCCCGGCCGCACGATGACGATGTCCCCGGCCTGGACCTCAGTCAGCGGGACTTGCACCTCCTGGCCGTCGCGCTCCAACCGGGCCGTTTGCGGGGCCAGGGCCGTCAGATCTTTCACCGCCCGGCGCGCCCGTTCGGTCGTGGCGCTTTCCACATAGTCGCCGATCCGCATAAAGAAGACGACCACGGCCGCCGTCGCCCACTGGCCGATGGCCAGCGCCGCCCCCACCCCGAGCGTCATCAACGTGTGCGACGTCACCTGGCGGCGCAGCGCGGCGCGCGCCACGTTTCTGAAGATCGGCCACCCGCCGGCGACGACCAGGACCAGGCCCACGGCGAAGGGCACGCGGTCCGTGAGCGCTTCGAACAAACCCAGCCACTCCCCGGCCACGACGACAAACAGCACAGCGCCGAACACGGCAGCCAGCAGCGTGCCCACCCGGCGCGAGAACGCGCTCAGACCGGCCGGGGCGGCCGGCGCCGCTGTGTCCGGGACCGAATAGTTGCCGGCGCTCGCCACGGCGGCGCGGATGGCCGGCAGCGGCGCCTGAGCTGGAGCGAGGGCGGGATCGAGTTGCAGAACGGCCTTTTCGGAGGCCAGGAAGACTTCCACCGAGCGGACGCCCGGCACGCCGGCGATGGCGCGTTGGACGTGCTGGGCGCACTCCGCGCAATCCATGCCCTGGATGGGCACTTCGAGGGTCTGCAGCTTAGTCATGGGTCGACCGTCTGGACGCGTGTGAGCCGGCATTATAACAGCCGGTCACAGGCCGGCGCCGATTTCGGCTACACTTCCCAGCAGGGTCAATGCCAGGCGCGCAACCGCGCAGAGGGAGCGGCGACCACATGAGCCTGCCGCTGGCGGCTGGCACGGTGCTGCATCAACGCTACGTCATCGTCCGGCTCCTGGGCCAGGGCGACTTTGGCCGCGTCTACCAGGCGCGGGATCGGCGGCCCGGTCCGGGTCCCCGTTACGTGGCCCTGAAACAACTGCCGATGCAGATGATTGTGGCCTGCGAGCGCCAGCTGGACCTGGCCGGCAACCTGCGCCATCCGGCCATCCCGCGCCTGCACGGATGCTTCGTCACTGCGACGCACGCCTATCTGGTGAAAGCCCTCATCCGGGGCGTGACGCTGGAGGCCGCGTTGGACCAGGCGCCCGGCTTCCTGGCCGAGCCGCGCGTGATCGGCTGGGCGCTGCAGCTGTGCGACGTCCTCCACTATCTGCACACCCACCCTGACCACCCGCTGGTGTTCCGCGACCTGAAGCCCAACAACGTGATGGTCGATCGCTCCGAGCACGTCCATCTCGTGGATTTTGAGCTGGCCCGCGCCTACCCGCCGGGCTTCTTCGCGCAGCGCCTCCCGCGTTACCGGCACCTGCGCTCCGGCGTCGCCCTCGGCACAGCCGGTTACTCACCGCCCGAACAATACCGCGGCCGCGTCGGGCCGCCGAGCGACGTGTACGCGCTGGGCGCCAGCCTGCATCATCTCTTGACCGGGCGCGACCCGCGCCGCGAACCCGCGTTCACGTTTCAGGCGCACCCGGTCCGCGCCCTCAACCCGGCCGTTTCACCGGGACTGGAAGCCGTGGTGATGAGGGCGCTCAACCGGCGGATGAAGGACCGTTACGCCACCGCCCGGGAGATGCAGCTGGCGCTGCAGGCGCTCAGCGCAGTTCGACCGCCAGACAAAGAGGGGCAATGAAATCAACACCTGAGCTTATCCAGTGGCTGCTGGACGGTGACCCCGCGATCCGCTGGCAGACGCTGCGCGATCTGCGGGCCGGGCCACGGAATGCCGCCTCGGCCCGGCGCTGGCGGGCCGAGCAGCGCCGCACGCTGACCGAGGGCTGGGGCGCGCGGCTGCTGGCGCTGCAGGCGCCGGACGGCACCTGGGGCGGCGGCCTGTACTCGCCCAAGTGGACGTCCACCACCTACACCCTGCTTACGTTGTGCGCCCTCGGCCTTCCCCGCGATCACGCGCCAGCCCGGAAGGCCGCGGCCCTGGTGCTGGACCAGGAGCTAGGCCGCCAGCGCGACGCCGACTTCCTGCGCCGGCTGGCCGCCCAAGACCGCTGCGTGGTCGGAATGAACCTGCAACTGGCCGCCTACTTCGACGTGCGCGACGCGCGCCTGGACGCGCTGGTAGAAAATCTGCTGGCCGAGCGCATGCCCGACGGCGGCTGGAACTGCCGGCGGCTGCGCCGGCCGCGGCCGCACCACAGCTCCTTCCACACTACCTTCAACGTCCTGGAAGGCCTGCATACCTGGCTGGAGACCACGCCGCGCCACCCCTTGCGCGCCGCCGTGCTCGCCGCTGAACAGCGGGCGCTCGCCTTCATGCTGGAGCACCGCCTCTTCCGGTCCGATCACACCGGCCGGATTATCGATCCCAAGTTCACGCTGCTCTCCTTCCCCTACCGCTGGCGCTACAATGTGCTGCGCGGGCTTGACTACTTTGCGCGCGTGGACGCGCCGCGCGATGCCCGGCTGCAGGAGGCCATCGACCTGCTCAAGCGCCGGCGCCGCGCCGACGGCACCTGGCCGGTGCAACACAAACACCCCGGCCGCGTCTTCTTCGATCTGGAGAAGACCGGCGGCCCAAGCCGCTGGACCACCTTGATCGCCCTGCGGATCCTGCAATGGTGGGAGGCCTGAACGATGCGTTTACAAGCTAAAGCGGCTCTGATCGTCGGCGTCGGCCCGGGCATGGGTCAGGCGATAGCCCGGCTCTTCGCCCAGGAAGGCGCGCGCGTGGCGCTGGTCGCGCGCCGGGCCGAGCACATCCAGCCGGCGGCGGACGCCCTCAACGCGCTCCAGCCCGGCACGGCCCTGGCCCTCCAGGCCGACGCGGCCGTGCGCGCCCAGGTGGAGGCCGCCATCGCCCAGGCCGCGCAGACCTTCGGCCGGCTGGACATCGTCGCCCTGCTGCCGGGCGGCGGCTTCCGGCACGTGCAGGATTTGGCGCGCACGGAAGACGAGTTCTTCGAGGGCTTGCTGCGCAACCACCTGCTGACCCTGCTCTACGGCTCGCGCGCCGCCATCCCGCACCTCCAGCAGGCCGGCGGCGGCGCCATCCTGACGCTGGCCGCCGGCTACAAGACCCGGCGCGACGGCAACGCCGCCTACGGCGCGGTTAAGGAGGGCGTGATCGGCTTCACGCGCAACCTGGCGCGCGAACTGCATCCGGCCAACATCCGCGTGAACTGCCTCTGCCCGGGGCTGATCCGCCAGCCGCTCCCGCCTGGGCCGATCGGCCTGCCGCAGGCCAGCCTGGCGCGCCAGGGTCAGCCTGAGGACATCGCGCACGCGGCCCTGTTCCTGGCCTCGGATGAGGCGCGCTGGATCACAGGCCAGACGCTGGTGGTGGACGGCGGCGACGAAGTGCTGGCCGGACAGCCACGCGCGTTCTAGGGCAGCTCGGCCGGCGTTCCAGCGCCTCCCGGCTGCCAGCCGCACGAGCCAGCCCTTATCGACAGCCAGCGGGGACAGGCCGCGCAGAACTGGCCAGGTGCCTGAAGCCGACAGCCAACGGCCAATACGCCCGCCAGCCCAAACAGCGCGCCGGCCCAGGGCAGAAGTAGTAGAATATTTGCGGGGTCGCGGGTCGTTCCGGGAAATCTGACCTTCTCCACACCCTCCCGACGAGCCAGCGGTCCAGCCGATCAGCTGTTCGCCCCGCCCGGCGAACGCAGGCCCCGCCGGCCGCAGCGATCGCCGCGCAGCGCAGGCAGGTTCATGATGACGCCTTCCACTCCAGAGGCCCGCCCCCGGATCGACTTCGACTCGCTCCCGGATTGCCATCACATGTGTTTGATCTACGACAATGAAGCCGAGCGCCGTGAGCTGGTGACGCAGTATCTGGCCGCCGGTCTGCGGCGAGGCGATTACGTCCGGTATTTCGCCGACACCACGCCGGCCGAGGACGTCCACGCCTGGCTCGCGGAAACGGGCTGTCAAACCCGTGACACCGAGGCCTTCGGCGTGGTCGCCGCCAGGGACGCCTACTGCCCCAGCGGGCGCTTCGAGCCCCCGGACGTGCTGGCCAATATGGCGGCCCGCTACACGCGGGTCAAGCAGGCCGGCTACAGCGGCTCCCGGGTGACGGGCGAGATGAGCTGGGCCCTGCGCGGCCTGCCCGGCTCCGAACGCCTCCTGGAATACGAAATCGGCATCAACGCTATCGACGAGCCCTTCCCGCACGGCGGGATGTGTCAGTATGACGCCCGGCAATGGGACGGCGCGACCCTGTTCCGGGTGCTCCAGGTCCACCCTTTCATGATCGCCCACGGGCAAGTGGTCCGGAACCCGTTCTACCTGCGTCCCGAGGAATACTTGGGCGCCGGGAGGCCTGGCTAGCCGAGGCTCTCCGCGCCCGCCTCCGCCACCGACGCAGCCAAGCAGGCCAACGGCCGCAGCGCCGTTGCCGCGTATAACCCAGCCCCCAAGGTGAAGAAGCCCATGGCCAAAAAGACGAGCCGGCAGCCGGCCGCTACCTGGGTGAAAGCCGACGCGCGCATTCTGGGCCAGATCCTGGCAGCGCACAACGTCATCTATGCGCTGCCGGATACGCTCCGCGTGGCCGAGTTCTATGCCCAGACCCTGGCTTCCGTGCCCGGCCTCGCCGCCAGCCGGGTCTGCCTGGAGGATCAGACAGCCAGTGTCGGGGCCATGAACAATGCCCCGTGCGCGGGGTGTCCGGTGTTCCTCGGCCAGGCGGCGCCGGCCGGCGCCGCCTGCCAATTGGCCGCCCGGCCTCAGCCAGACCAGCGGACCATCACCGTCGCTTCCCCGCAGCGCGCCTTCGGTGTATTTGCCATCCAGGTCCAAGAGGCCGCGGCCTTCGAAGTCTATGCGCCCTTCCTCAGCAACCTGGCTAACTCAGTTGCGCTCACCCTGGAAAATCGCCAGCAACAGGCTCTGCTCCAGAAAGCCCAGGTCGAGCTGGAGCGCAAGGTCGAGGCCCGCACCCGGAACCTGACCGCCGCCAACGCCGAGCTGCAGCGCGAAGTGACCGAGCGCCAGCGGGCCGAGGCGCAAGCCCGGCAGTCGAACGAGTTACTGCGGGCCGTGATCGAGGCGGCGCCGACGCCCATCATCGGCCTGGACCTGGACGGGCGCGTGCAATTGGTCTGGAACCAGGCCGCCGAGAAGCTGCTGGGCTGGAGCGCGGCGGAGGTGATGGGAGAGCGGTTCCCAACCGTGCCGGCCGACCGCCAGGAGGAGTTCCAGCGCTTCCTCGAGCAGGTCGGCCAGGGGCAGACCCTGCAGGGCGCGGAGGTGCGCCGGCAGAAACGCGACGGTGTCCCGCTTGATTACAGCATCTACGCCTCGCCCCTGTACGATGCCGCCGGCCAGATCAGCGGCAATATCGCCGTGCTGGTCGATATCACCGAACGCAAACGGGCGGAGACGGCCCTGCGTCGTCTGAACCGCGAACTGCGCGCCATCAGCAACTGCAACCAGGTGCTGCTGCGGGCGGCGGATGAGCAGACTCTGCTGGAAGACATCTGCCGCATCGTCTGCGACGAGGCCGGCTATCGCCTGGCCTGGGTTGGGTATGCCGAGCAGGATGCGGCTCAGAGCGTGCGCCCGGCCGCCTGGGCCGGAGTCGACGACGGCTACCTGGCCGCCGCCCGCATCAGCTGGGCCGACACGGAGCGGGGCCGCGGGCCGGCCGGCGTGGCGATCCGCACCGGCCGCCCTGACTGCGTTCAGGATTTCGCCGTCGATCCGCGCATCGGCCCGTGGCGCGCGGTCGGGTTGGCGCGCGGCTACCGGTCGACGATCGGCCTGCCGCTGAAAGACGAGCAGGCCCGCGCCTTTGGGGTGCTGTGCATCTACTCCACCGAGCCGGACGCCTTCACCCCGGACGAGATCCGCTTGTTGGAGGAACTGGCGGGCGACCTGGCCTTCGGCTTGATCGTCCTGCGCGCCCGCGCCGAACACAAGCGGGCCGAGCTTAAGCTCCAGGCCAGTGAGCAGCTCTTCCGCGCCCTGGTGGAGAATTCGCCCGACTTTATCGCCCGCTATGACCGGGAAGGCCGCCGCATCTACGTCAACCCCGCGATCCTGAAGCTGTTCGGCCGGCCGGCGGAAGAGGTCATCCACCAGACGCCGACGGAGCAGTCGCCGGTGTCTGCCCCGCAGGTTTATCTTGAGCAGCTGCGCCTGGTGCTGGAGACCGGCGCCGAGCGCGCGATCGAAATGCCGTTCCGCACGGCCCAGGGCGACATGCACTGGGGCCACATGCGTTTCGTGCCGGAGGTCGGCCCGGATGGCCAGGTGGCCACCATCCTGGCGATTGGGCGCGACATCCACGAGATCAAGGAAAATGAACGCCGCTTCCGGATGCTGGCCGAGAACTTCCCCGACTTCGTCGTCCGGTTTGACCGCGCGGGCCGGCACCTGTACGTCAACCCCGCCGTCGAGAAAGCGTTCGGCGTGCCGGCCGAAGCTATCCTGGGCCAGACGCTGGTGGAGGCCCCCTCCGGCCGCACACCGGCCCAGAGCGAGGCCCTCCTGGCGCTGATCCGGCGGGTCTTTGAGGAAGGCGTGGCCAACGAGGCCGAGGCGCACTGGGTGACCGGAGCGGGCGAGCGCATCTTCGAGTTGCGCCAGGCGCCGGAGAGAGACGCCGCCGGCAGTGTGGTCAGCGTCCTCAGCATCGCGCGCGATATCACCGAACGCCGCGCCGCCGAAACCGCGCTGCGCGAGAGCGAGGAGCGTTTCCGCCGGCTGGCCGAGTCCTCGCTGACCGGCATCTACCTCATCCAGGCCGATCGTTTCCGCTATGTGAACCGCGCGATGGCGCACACCTTCGGCTACACCCCGGACGAAATCATCGGCCAGCTCGGCCCCGCGGACCTGGTCTACCCGGAAGATCGCGCGTTAGTGGCCGAGAACGTCCGCCGGCGCGTGGAGGGGGAACTGGAGGAGATCCGGTACGAATTCCGCGGCCTCCGCAAAGACGGCTCGATCAACTCCATCGAAGTGCATGGCGGCCGGGTGGAGTACGGCGGCCAGGTCGGTGTGATCGGCACGCTGGTGGACATCACCGAGCGCAAGCGGGCCGAGGCCGAACGGTGGACGCACCTGCGCTTCCTGGAGAGCCTGGACCACGTCAACCGTGTCATTCAAGGGGCCAGCGACGTCGAGCAGATGCTGGGCGAGGTGCTGGATGTGGTGCTGGCGGCCCTCGACTGCGACCGGGCCTTCTTGATGTATCCCTGCGATCCCCACGCGCCGAGGTGGCGTTCGCCGCAGGAACGTACCCGGCCCGAGTATCCGGGTGCAAACGCGCTGGGGCTGGAGATCCCCATGGACCCGGACGTGGCTGAAACCCTGCGCCGGCTGCTGGCCTCCGACGGCCCGGTGAAGTTCGGCCCCGGCGGCCAGCACCCCTTGCCGGGCGACGTGGCCAGTCAATTCGGCATCAAGAGTTTCATGTCCATGGCGCTGCGCCCCAAGGTGGGCCAGCCGTGGCAGTTTGGCGTCCATCAATGTTCGCACGTCCGCGTGTGGACGCCCGAGGATGAACGCCTCTTTCAGGAAATCGGCCGCCGCATCAGCGATGCCCTCACCGTCCTGTTGGCCAACCGCCACTTGCAGGAGAGCGAGCGGCGTTACCGGGAGATATTTGAGAATACCTCCGACGCCATCACCATCGCCGAAGTGACCCCGGAGGGCCGCTTCCGGTTGCTGGAGTTCAACCCGGCCTGGGAGATCATCGCCGGGGTAGACCGCACCGGCATGGTGGGCCGTTATCTCGATGAGTTCCCCGAGTCCCCGGACGCGCGCGCGATGTTGCAGCACTTTCAGAGGTGTCTGGCCGCCGGCGGGCCGCTCAGCTTTGAACAGACGCTCACGACGCTCACCGGGCAATGGGTGGTTTACACCACGCTTATCCCGGTGACCAAGGCCGCGGGCGAAATCTACCGGATAATCGGCGTGAGCCGTGACATCACCGAGCAAAAGCGGGCCGAGACGGCGCTGCGCGAAAGCGAGGAACGCTACCGCACGCTCAACGCCGAACTCAATCGGCGTGTGACCGCCCGGACCCGCGAACTGGCGGCGTTGTACGAGGTCTCGGCCATGTCCAGCGAAGCCGAGCCGTCCAGCGAAGCCGCCCAGATGGCGCGCGCGCTGGCGCTGGCCCTGCGCGTGGTAGAAAGCCCGTCGGGGGCCATCCACCTGCGTGACCGGGCTTCGGCTGATTTGCAGCCCGTCGCCGAACAGGGCCAGGCCTTCCCGACGACGCCGGCCCTGGCGGCCCGCGTCCTGGCCCAGGGCGAGCCGCTGCTCCTGCCGGACCTGGAAGCGGCGGCGAGCGGCGGGCCGGCCGAGGCCGCGCGCGGCGCGGTGACCTACGTCGGCCTGCCCATGCGCGTGCACGGCCGGAGCCTGGGGGTGCTGAGCGTCTACGGCGACCCGGCCCGCCAGTTCAACGCCGACGATGTGGCCCTCCTGGCGGCGACGGCCGACCAGATGGCGGTGGCGCTGGAAAACATCCGGCTGCGCCAAGGCGTCGAACAGATGGCCATCGCCGAAGAACGGGCGCGCCTGGCGCGCGAACTGCACGACTCGGTGACGCAATCGCTCTACAGTCTGACTCTGTTCGCGGCCGCCGGCCGCGAGTGGATGCAAGCCGGGGATTGGCCGCAGGCCCAGGCGCAGTTGGCCGAGATTGGCGCGACCGCCCAGCAGACGCTCAAAGAAATGCGGCTGATGCTCTACGAGCTGCGGCCGCCTATCCTGGAACTAGGCGGGCTGAGCACGGCCCTACGCCAGCGCCTGGAAGTCGTCGAGCGGCGGGCCGGCATCCAAACCCATCTGGAAGTGGAGTTCTTCGACGCCCTGCCCGGGCCGCTGGAGGCCGCCCTGTTCGCCATCGCTCAGGAGGCCTTGAACAACGCCCTGAAACATGCCCGCGCCACGACGGTGCGGGTATGGTTGCGACGGGTGGCGGACCAGGTAGAATTAATCGTCGCCGACGACGGCCAGGGCTTTGATCCGCAGCTGTCGGCGGCCAGCGCGGGCCTGGGTCTCCTCAACATGCGCCAGCGCGCCGAGAAACTGGGCGGCACCCTGGCCCTCGCCTCCGCGCCCGGCGCTGGGACCCGCGTACAGATTCGCGTGCCGTGGCCGCACCCCGCCGCCTGAACCCGGCCAAGGCCGGAGCCACCGCAGAGCCGGAAAGCAGCGCCCTATGTCTTCACCGATCCGCCTTCTCATCGCCGATGATCACACCCTGGTGCGCAAGGGCCTGCGCGCGTTGATGGACACCAAGGCCGATATGGTCGTGATCGGTGAGGCCGCCAACGGCGAAGAAGCCATCACCCAGGCCCAGGCCCTGTGCCCGGACGTCATCCTGTTAGACCTGGTCATGCCCGGCAAATCCGGGCTGGAGGCCATCGGCGAGATCAAGCGGGCGCGCCCGGACGCGCGCATCCTGGTGCTCACCAGCTTCGCCGAGGACGAGACCGTCTACGCCGCCATCAAGGCCGGCGCCCTGGGCTATCTGATGAAGGACTCGTCCCCCCAGGAGCTCCTGGAGTCGATCCGCTGCGTCAACCGCGGCGAGGTCTCACTGCCGCCGGACATCGCCCTCCGGCTGGTGCGCGAACTGAAACGCCCCTCGGACCTGCCGCCGACCGGCGACCCGTTGACCGAACGCGAGATGGAAGTGCTGACCTACATCGCGCGCGGCCTGGACAACCAGGCCATTGCCAGACAACTGTCGCTGAGTGTGCGCACCGTGGCCACTCATGTCAGCAACATCCTCGGCAAACTGCATCTCGCCAACCGCACCCAGGCGGCGCTGTACGCCCTGCGCACCGGTCTGACCAGCCTCGACGCCGACGCGTAGCCCGCGCTGGGCGCCGCCTCGGCGCGCTCTACGTCAGAATACGTATCCCCGCCTCCGTCGCCTGACGCAGGGCCGCCGGCCAACCGGCGGCTTTTATTCGCACCGCCAAGCCGCACGCTGTCGCGTGCGCCGCGGCCCCAGCCGGCGCATAGTAGACGGCATGAGCCAGGCCAGCCGACGCTCCAGCGCCCTGATCATCTGCCCGCCCGGACGCTACCGCGAGGGACTGTGGGCGCTGATGGACAGCCTGCCCTGTTTTGACCAAGTGGCCGTCGCCGACACGCTGCTGGCCATGACCGCCGATTCAGTCCAGCCGCCGCCGAGTCTGGTGGTGATAGACGGCCTGGAGTGGGGGCCCGACGTGGAACCCGATTGGCCGCTCCTGCGGGCGGCGTGGCCTGCGGCCCGTTGGGTATTTGTCATCGAGCCGGGTCAGGCGCCGCCGGGCGCCGAGCCGATCAGAGTTCTGCTGCGCGGCTTTTCCCTGGATACCCTGGCCGTAACGGTCCGCTCTCTGCTGGGCGACGAAGCCGGTTTCATCCAGTAACGGTAGAGCGGGAGGTGTGAGCATGCAGACCTGGCAAGTCGAACCAGACCCGGCGCACCGCCTCTTTGCCGGAGTGGCCCGGGCGGCGCCGCCGGGACCACCCTCACCGGTAGTCGACGCCGCCCTGTTGAGCTGGCTCCAGGTCCTGGACAGGCGCGACCGCGAGACGCGCCACCACTCAGAACGGGTCGCCCATCTCACCGTCCAACTGGGCCGCGCCGTTGGCCTAAGCGCGGGCGAACTGCTGCACCTGGGCCGCGGGGCCCTCCTGCACGACATCGGCAAGATCCTGCTCCCGGATGCCATCCTGCTCAAACAGGGGCGCCTCACCGCGGCCGAGTGGGAAGTGATGCGGCGGCATCCCGGCTATGCTCAGGCTTTGCTGCAGCCGCTTCCCTGCCTGCAACCAGCACTCGCCATCCCCTACTGTCATCACGAGAAATGGGACGGCACCGGCTACCCGCGCGGCCTGAAAGGCGAGGCGATCCCGCTCGCCGCCCGGCTCTTCGCCGTCGTCGATGTGTGGGACGCACTGCGGTCCAAGCGGCCCTACCGGCCCGCCTGGCCGGTGGAGGCCGTGACGGCGCACATCCTGTCCCAGGCCGGCCGCCACTTCGATCCGCAGGTGGCCGAGGCCTTCTTACGCCTCATCAGCCCGGTTGGCGAAGCCGGCGCCCCGCTGATCCAGTAGATGACCCAGACGCCGGAACTGCCATCCCCGCCAACCCGCGAGCCCGGGCTTGTTCCGGTGCTCAGTTGGCGTGAGCCGTCGGCTGTCGCCCGGCGCTGGCTCGCCGATCTCGGCGCCGCCTTGGCCATCGACGCGGCGGCCCTGATCCTGGATGGCCTCTTGCCCACCCTCCCCGGTTTGCTGATCTGGCGGCGAGAACAGCCGGCGGAAGTCACGGTGCTGGACGCGCATGCGCCTCTGGATGTCCTCGCCGCCCAGGCCGTCAAGGCGCTGGCCTTGCCGGTCGTCCACTGGCGGCCGCTCATTTACCAAGACCGCCCCCTCGGGCGCCTGGTGGTAGCCTGCCGGCAGCCGTGGGCCGAGGCCCAGGCCGCGGAACAAAGCGAGCGCCTCGACCGGTATCAGGCATTGGGCACCGCCTGGCTCGCCCATCTGGAGACGGCGCAGGCCCTAGCGGCGGCCTTGCCTGACTGTGCGCGCCTCCGGCCGCCCGCGGACACGGCGGCCCTTCCGGCTGCTCCGGGCGCAGACACCGGCCGGCCAACGCCATCGGCCGAGGGCTGCCCGCCCAGCCTGCTGGATCAGGCGCGCGAGGGCTATTTCCACAGCACCCTGGACGGGCACTTCACCAGCGTCAGCCCGACGCTGGCCCGGCTGCTCGGTTACGCCACACCCGCGGCGCTGGTAGCGCAACGCCGCGGATTGGCCGACTGCCTGGAAGAGCCGGACCACTGGGCCGCCCTGCAGGCCCGCCTGACAGCTGCCGGCCGGGTGGACGGCTACGAACTGCCGGCGCGCCGCGGCGACGGCCGCGCTGTGTGGCTCGCGGTCACGGCGCAGTTGATCCCCGGTTCAGACAAGGCTGCCCCCCACTGCGCCGCGCTCGTCGCCGAGATCACCGAGCGCAAACACGCGCAGGAGCGGCTGCGCCTGCTGGATGCCGCCTTCACGGCGGCCGCCAATAGCATCGTCATCACTACCCGAGAGGGCGCCATCGCCACCGCCAACCCCGCCTTCACGCGGCTCACGGGCTATACGCTGGACGAGATCTCCGGGCAGAACCCGCGCGTGCTCAAGTCCGATCAACAGCCCCCGGCCTTCTACCAAGCGCTGTGGACCACCATCCTGTCTGGGCAAGTGTGGCAGGGAGAAATCGTCAACCGCCGCAAGGATGGCGCGCTGTACACCGAGGAGATGACGATCGCGCCCATCCGGCAGGCGGACGGCGCCATCAGTCACTTCGTGGCGATCAAACAGGATGTCAGCGAACGAAAGCGGATCGAGTCAGCCGAGCGCGATCAGCGGGCCCTGGCCGAGGCGTTGGTGGACACCGCCGCCGCGCTTAACAGCAGCCTCGACTTCGACAGCGTCCTCGATCGCATCCTGGACAACGTCGGGCGCGTCGTGCCGTACGACATCGCCAGCATCGGGATGTTCACGGAGAGCCCGCGGCCGACGGTGCGCGCGGAGGCCGGCTCGCCGGCCGGCCAGTTGGCCTGGGCCATGGCCCACACCGACCGGCCGCACGTCTGGCGCCTCGCGCGTTCGGGTCAGCCGGTGCAGATCCCGGATGTGAAGACTGACCCGGCCTGGCAGGCGTCCCCGGACATGGCCGGCGTGGGCTCCCACCTGAGCACGCCGATCCTGGCGCACGGGCAGGTGCTCGGGCTGTTGACCCTAGACACCACCCAACGCGGCTTCTACGATCAACGTCACGCGGGCCGGCTGCAGGCCTTTGTCGACCAGGCCGCGATCGCCATCGAAAATGCCCGTCTGTATCAGATCCTGCGGCAGCGCGCCGCCGACAGCGAACTGCTCGATCACGCCTCGGTGGGGCTGCTGGATACCACGCCGGGCGTCCCGGCCCTGGCGGAGCACATCGCCGCGACCATCACGCGCGAGTTCCCGCACACCACCTGCGCCGTGCTGCTCCTGGACGCCGCTGAAACCAGCCTCCTCCCCCTGGCTCGGGTCAACACCGCCTCCGAACCAGCGGCGGCCGCCGTGCCGCTCAGCAGCCAGGCTCCGGCCGCGGCCGCCGCTCGGACCGGCAGCAGCGTGTATGTGCCGCCGAACACCGAAGGGCTCAGCGCCGCTGAGTGGGCGCCTGGGGCGCAATTGGCGATCCCGCTTATCTCCGGCAACCGCCTGCTGGGGGTCCTCGATCTGCACAGCTGGCCAGGCAGCCACTTCGACGAGCACGTCCGGCACCTGCTCGCGGCTTATGCCGGGCGGGCCGCGTTGGCGCTCGACAACGCCCAGCTCATGGCCCGCCTCAGCCAAGCGCTGGAGGCCGCCGAAGCCGCCAGCCGGTTAAAGAGCGAGTTCCTGGCGGTCGTCTCCCATGAGCTGCGCACGCCCCTGGCCCATATCCTGGGCTCACTGCGCATCGTCCTGGACGGGGTCAGCTTGACCCCGGAGGAGGACAGCGCCTTTGTGCGCACCGCCTTCGAGGCCGGGCAGCGCCTGCTGGGCCTCGTCAACGACCTGCTCAGCTACGCCCGCCTGGAGGCCGGGCAGGTCAGCCTGGAACCTCAGACCACGGCTATCTACCCCTGCCTGGAAACGGTGCGCCGACTGGCCGAGCCTTGGGCGCACAGCAAACACATCGCCCTGATCATCCGGCCTCCCGCCCAGCCCGCCCTTTCGGCCTGGGTGGATATGGAACGGCTCGTGGACGTGCTGCGGCAACTGGTCTCGAACGCCGTCAAATTCACGGAACACGGCTCCGTCACCCTGGCCGCCGGCCAGGCGGAGGCCAGCGGGGAAGTCTGGATCGCGGTCGAGGACACGGGCATCGGCCTGCCCGCGAACTTTCAGGCCGAGTTGTTCAAGCCCTTCGTGCAGGGCGATGGCAGCAGCACGCGGCGCCACGGCGGCCTCGGCCTGGGGCTGAGCCTGGCCAGCCACCTCACGACGCTGATGAACGGCCGCCTGGCCGTCTACAGCGCCGGTCCAGGACTGGGGAGCCGCTTCGTCTTGCACTTCCCGGCCGCGCCGGCGGAGGACGCCGCTCACCCCCCACTCGCGCTCGCGCAGCCGGCCCCGGCCGAGTCCCCAGACGGAGGGCCAGGCCAGTGATCAACCTGCCGCACGGGCGCCGGCGGCCGGGCCTGCTCCAGATTAGACAGGTCTCTGGATAAGCCGGCCGATTCCGGCTATACTCGCGTCCGTTCCGGGTTGATCTTCAACTGCATCGGGAGTACTCGGCTCCCCGCGCAACCGAGTCTGGTGGAGGCGGTCATTTCATTAGGGCCGCCTTTTTTTGTTGCCCAGGAAGGGCCTCGGGCCGGCCGCAACCAATTTGAGGAGGGGCAGCGATGATCTGGCTGGAGTTTGGACTGTGCGCGGTTTTGTTGATCGGCGCGGCGACGCTGTTGTCGCGCTATGCCGACATGCTGGCCGAGAAAACGGGCCTGGGGCGCGTGTGGGTCGGCGGCATCCTTCTGGCCGGCGTCACCTCGCTGCCCGAACTCGTTTCCGGGGTGTCGGCGGTGGCCTGGCTCAACGCCCCCAATCTGGCCGCCGGCGCCATCCTGGGCAGCTGCCTGTTCAACTTGGCGCTCATCGCGCTGCTCGACTTGTTCTATCAGCCGGGCTCCATCCTGGCCCGCGCCCAGGACGGCCACATCCTCTCCGGCGGGCTGGGCGTGCTCCTGCTGGGGTTGGTGGCGGCCGGCGCGCTGGTGGGGCCGGAGCTCAACGGCGCGGGTCTGGGGGGCTTCAGCCTCGTCAGCCTGGCCGTCGTCGTGCTTTACCTGGCCGGCGCCCGGCTGATTGCGCGCTTCGAACAGCGCCGCCTGGCCGAAGTCCTGGAACAGGAAGCCATCGCGCAGCACTACGAGCGGGTCAGCGCGGCGCGGGCGTACACGGCCTTCATCCTGAGCACGCTGGCTGTCGTCGGCCTGGGCGTGTGGCTGGCCTCCCTCGGTGACCGGCTGGCCGCCGAGACTGGCCTGTCGCGCAGCTTCGTGGGCAACCTGTTCCTGGCGGTCAGCACGTCGCTGCCGGAAGTGGCCGCCAGCGTGGCCGCCGTGCGGCTGGGCGCCATCGACCTGGCCATCAGCAACGCTCTCGGCAGCAACCTGTTCAACATTGGCGTGCTGGCCGTCTATGATGTCGCCGACGGCCGCGCCAATTTCTGGGCCTCGCTGAGTTCAGCCAATGCCCTGGCGGCCGTCATCGCCATCATGATGACGGGGGTGACTATCGTCAGCCTGATCTACCGCGCTTCGCCGCGCACGCCCTACCGCATCACCTGGGACGCGGTGGCGCTGCTGAGCATGTACGTCGGCGCCATGCTGCTGCTGTACTGGCTCGGCTGACGAATGGCGTCAGGCGGCCGCTGGTCATGAGCCGCAGTCCAGCGCCGGACAGCGGCTGGGCTGCGCCTGCTGGTTTTCGTGAACGGCCAATCCGCTTGACGCGCCGCGCAGACGGTGGCACGATCGCGGCACACCTCCGTCACCGATTCCGCCGCGCCTTCCCATGTCAGACCTGATCATCCGCAAACTAGATTTGAACGGCCGCGAGACCTTTCGCTACCCCGCCCACCGGGTGTTGAGCCGCACGGCCACGTCGATCACGGTCGAGGCTTTCTTCACGCGCTCCGACCGGCTGGAGCTGGGCTACACCACCTTCGAGCGCGGCGACCGCTTTATCGAGCACTTCTACGCCGACCGCTGGTACAACGTCTTCGAGGTCCGCGCCGCCGGCCGCGACAGCCTGCGCGGCTGGTACTGCAACATCGCCCGCCCGGCGCGCTTGTCGGCGGACGAGGTGGCCCAGGTGGACCTGGCCCTGGACGTGTGGGTCAACCCGGACGGCTCCAGCCTGGTGCTGGACGAGGACGAGTTCGCGGCCCTGACCCTGCCGCCGGAGGAAGTGGCGGCCGCGCGCGCCGCCGTGGACGAGATCCTGTCCCTGGCCGCCAGCCGGTCTGGCCCCTTCGCCGCCTCTGCCCCCGAGGCGTAAGCCGTGGTCTGGGCCTGACCCGCATCCAAGTGTGCCACCGTCTCCGAGGTCACAACCGCGCCAGGCCGCAACATCCAACCGCCCAGCAGGACTTCCCGGACCGGGCAGGGTCAGGACTTCGGCGGTGGAATGCAACCATCGTTGTGACGGGCGGCGGCAACGGCATCGGGCGTGAGTTGGTCCTCAACCGGCTGGCGCGGGGCGCACGGGCCGCCGCCGTGGACATCAACAAGACCGCTCTGCAGGCGTCCCCCTAACTGGCGGGCACGCCAGCGGACAGGCTGTCCACCCACATCGTGAACATCGCCAGCCGCGACGCAGTGGCCGCCCTGGTCCTGGGCGGCGAGAGCGCCTCATTGAGGCAGCCCAGTTGGTTCGACCAGTGGCGCCCGCACCTCCCGTTCGCCGTGTTGTTGGGCGAACGCGACGAGCAGTAGCCGGGTCTGTCACAGGTGTGCGTCCAAGCCCGTCCTCAGCGTTGAGGCCGGCCTGGCGCCAGCGCCTGGGCCCCTCAACCTAGGACGACGGTCATCACTGCGGTGACGCAAAGATCACTTCCCCGAACGCTCTGAACAGCCGCATACTGGGGACCAACCCGGAGTCCGTCCGCATGCCCCCGTCCCCCAGCCGAGCTTTCAACCTCGCTTCGTTCCACCTGGGTCTTCACAATCGCCACCGGCGCCGCCGGGGACCGGGGATGTCCGGTTGAGCCTCTCAAACGCCTGGCTGCGACTGTCCTGCTGGAGACAGCCGGCAATGGCGTCTAGCGTGTCAAGGAGCAGAAGCATGTCGAAAACCATCCTCATTATCGGCACCCTCGATACCAAAGGCGATGAGTTCGCCTACATCCGCGACCTCATCCGCGCGCGCGGACACCAGACGCTGGTGATGGATGCGGGCGTGGCCGGGGCGCCGGCCTTCCCGCCCGACCTCACGGCCGAGCAGGTGGCGGCCGCCGGCGGTGGTTCGTTGGCGGCGCTGCGCGCGGCCGGTGACCGCGGGGCGGCGCTGGAGGTGATGGGCCGCGGCGCCCGCGCCCTGGCGGTGGCCGAGCACGCGGCGGGCCGCGTCGACGGCGTCATCAGCCTGGGCGGCTCGGGTGGCACCTCCATCGCCACGCACGCCATGCTCGGGCTGCCGGTCGGCCTGCCCAAGGTCATGGTCTCGACGATGGCGTCCGGCAATGTCGCGCCCTACGTCGACGTCAAGGACGTGACCATGATGTACTCGGTCGTCGACGTGGCCGGCCTCAACCGGCTCTCGCGCCGCATCCTGGCCAACGCCGCCGGCGCCATCGCGGGCATGGTCGAGCAGGTTGTGCCGCAAGGTGAGGACAAGCCCCTGATCACGGCCACGATGTTCGGCGTGACCACGCCGTGCGTCACGGCCGTGCGCCAGGCCCTGGAGGCCAAGGGCTTTGAAGTCCTGGTCTTTCACGCCACCGGCAGCGGCGGCCGGGCCATGGAGTCGCTGATCGACGGCGGCTTTATCGCCGGCGTGGCCGACATCACCACCACCGAGTGGTGCGACGAGCTTGTCGGCGGTGTGCTCTCGGCCGGGCCGCACCGCCTGGAGGCCGCGGCGCGAAAAGGCGTGCCCCAGGTCGTCTCGCTGGGCGCGCTCGACATGGTCAACTTCGGGGCCTTCGAGACCGTGCCGGAGGCCTTCAAGGCCCGTACCCTCTACAAGCACAACCCCACCGTCACGCTGATGCGCACCACGCCGGCCGAATGCGCGCAACTGGGCCAGATCATCGCCGAGAAGCTCAACGCCGTCACCGGGCCGACCGCGCTCTTCATGCCGCTCAAGGGCGTAAGCATGATCGACGCCGCCGGCCAGCCCTTCTATTCGCCGGAGGCCGATGCGGCCCTGTTCGCGGCCCTGCGCCAGCACCTGGACCGTTCCAAGGTGGAATTGATCGAGCTCGACCTGCACGTCAACGACCCGGCCTTCGCGGCCGCTATGGCGGAACGACTGCTGGCCATGCTTGGCCGGTAAGCCCCGCTCGCTCAGGAGACACCCCATGCCTTTCATCTCCCGCTCTGACCTGCTCCAGCGCCTGCAGGCGCAGACCGCCGCCGGCCGGCCCATCGTCGGCTGCGGCGCCGGCACCGGCCTCTCGGCCAAGATGGCTGAGGCCGGCGGCGCCGACCTGATCATCATCTACAACTCGGGCCGCTACCGCATGGCCGGGCGCGGCTCGCTGGCCGGCCTGCTCTCTTACGGCGACGCCAACGGCATCGTAGTGGAGATGGCCAGCGAAGTGCTGCCGGTGGTCAAGAACGTGCCGGTGCTGGCCGGCGTCAACGGCACCGACCCGTTCCGGCTGATGCCGGTCTTCCTCAAGCAGCTCAAGGACATGGGCTTCGACGGCGTGCAGAACTTCCCCACCGTCGGCCTGATCGACGGCAACTTCCGCGCCAACCTGGAAGCCACCGGAATGGGCTACGACAAGGAGATCGCGTGCATCAAGCTGGCGCATGAGCTGGATCTATTCACGTCGCCCTACGTCTTCGACGTCGATCAGGCCAGGGCCATGGCCGCGGCCGGGGCCGACCAGCTGGTGGCGCACGTCGGCCTGACGACCGCCGGCACGATCGGCGCGGGCGTGGCGTTCACGCTCGACGAGGCGATCGAGCGGGTCATGGCGATCGCCGACGCCGGCCGAAAGGTCCGCCCGGATATCCTGGTGATCTGCCACGGCGGGCCGTTTGACGAGCCCGAGAACGTCGGCCAGGCGTTGGCGCGCATGCCCGGCATCGCCGGCTTCTTCGGCGCCTCCAGCATCGAGCGCCTGCCCACCGAACGCGCCATCCGCGGCCAGGTGCAGGACTTCAAGAAACTGGCGCTGGCGCGCTGAGCGCGGTCCAACTCTCCCCGGAGATCACCATGGGCAAGTCCTACTACAGCACGGTCTTCAACGCGCCGGCCGACCAGGTCTGGGCGGCCGCCCGCGATTTCAACGGCCTGGCCACCTGGTTCGCGGGCTCGGTCAGCACCAGCGCCATCGAGGCCGGCAAGACCGGCGAAGCCGTCAGCGCGGTGCGCAACTTCGTCTTTGGCACCGCGCGCATCCGCGAGCAGATGGTGGCGCTCTCGGATGTGGACCGGTCGTACACGTACGTCTTCTGCGATCCGGCCCCCTTCCCGGTCAAAAATTATCAGGCCACGCTGCGCGTCACCCCGATCGTCGACGGCCATCAGGCCTTCGTGGAGTGGTGGACGACCTTCGATTGCGCCGCGGACGAGCTGGACCACTGGACCGGCTTTTTCGCGCGGGAGGTCTTCGCGCCCGCCCTGGCCAGCCTGCGCGCCTACCTCGGCGGCTAGGCTGGCGCCTAACGGCCCGGGACGCCGACGATCCCGACCATGCCCCATCATGACGGATACAAAAAGCGCCGCGGACTGCGGCGCTTTTTGTCACCCCAAGCGCGAATTGGCACTTGACAAATAGACCGATATCTATAAAATCTCGTATAGATGAGCGCCGATATGTCCAAGCTTAGCCCGATCGAGTTCGCCAAAGCCCTCGCCGACGACACCCGCCAGACCATCATGCGGTTCTGCTGCTGCGAGTGGCGCTCGGTGTCTGAGATCGTCGAGCACACCGGCGTCTCCCAGCCCACGGTCTCCCATCACCTGGCCATCCTGCGCGACGCCGGCCTGGTGACGCCGCGGCCGGAGGGCCGGCAGACGTACTACACCCTGGACCAACAGCAGGTGGCCGTGTGCTGCGGCCAGCTCATGCAGGTTTTCGCGCCGGAAAATCAGGCGACCGTCGCCGTCAAAGACATTCTGATCCGTTGAAGGCGAGCCGCTCGCGCTCCTGGCCAAAGCGCGCGCTGGCTCTTTTTTTACCCAAAAACATCGATAACGGTCGATACTAGGAGAACCCGCCATGTCCGCCGATGTGACCCCCGTCCATGCCGCCGTCCGCGAGCACTACGCCGGCCACGCCCGCGCTGGTTCCAGCTGCTGCAGCCCGAGCGACGGCGCAGCCTGCTGCGAGAACCAACTCTATTCGCTTGATCTTCTGGAAGGCCTGCCCGCCGACGTGACCGGCTTCACCCTGGGCTGCGGCAACCCCATCGACGTGGCCGCGCTCCAGCCGGGCGAGACCGTGCTGGATCTGGGCTCGGGCGGCGGCCTGGACTGCTTCCTGGCCGCCAAACAAGTCGGCCCCACCGGCCGTGTCCTGGGCGTCGACATGACGCCCGAGATGTTGGCCCGCGCGCGGGCAGCGGCGGCGCGGTTGAAGTTCTCGCAGGTGGAATTCCGGCAGGGTTACCTGGAGCGGATGCCGGTGGCCAGGAACAGCGTGGATGCCGTGATCTCCAACTGCGTCATCAATCTCTCGCCCGATAAGCCCCAGGTTTTCGGCGAGATCGCGCGCGTGCTCAAGCCCGGCGGGCGCCTGGCCGTTTCAGACATCGTCATCGACGGCGCCATGCCGGCCGCCCTGCGGGAGGATCCCGAGGCCTGGAGCGAGTGTCTGGCCGGCGCCATCGACTGGCGCGACTATGCCCGCGGCCTGGAGCTGGCCGGATTGGTGGACGTCAGGGTCCAGCCGAAGAGCGGCGGCCCGGCGCCCAAAGATGAGCCGTACTCGGCCATCATCACGGCCCGCAAGCCCGCGCAACCCGCGGCCGTGATTGCGCCGGCCGCGGCCGCCGATCACGGCGCGATCACGGCCCTGCTGGCCGCCCACGCTTTGCCGACTGAGGATCTGGCCGCAGCTGAAGTGAAGTTCTTCGTCGCCCGATCGGGCGAGCACCTCGTGGGGGTGGCAGGCCGCCAAGCCGCCGGCGCCTTCGGCTTGCTGCGCTCGGTGGCCGTGGCCCCCGAGTGGCGCGGGCGCGGCCTGGCGGCCCAGCTCGTGCAAGAAGTGGAGGCCGACGCGGCCGCGCGCGGCGTGCGCCAGCTCTACCTGCTCACCACCACGGCCGAAGCCTACTTCTCCCAGCGTGGCTACAGCCGAGTGGAGCGGGCCAGCGCGCCGGCCGAGATTCAGGCCACAGGTGAGTTCGCCCACCTGTGCCCGGAGACCAGTGTGTGCCTGACCAAGGTTCTGTGAGGCCAGACCTGACAAGCGCGACTGGCCGGTCCTACCGGGCCGGCCAGCCACGCATCCAGCGGGGCAGGCGCGCAATCAGCCAGCCGAGCCAGCCCCAGGCCGTGCCCCAGACCAGGTACACGAAACCCATGCCGGCCGCCTCCCCCACGCCCTCCCACGCGGGCATGGTCTCCGGGCCCGGCTGAACGCGGCCGGCCGCGATCAAGGCCGCGGACCACACCAGCAGACCCGCGAAGTTGGCGGCTGCGCAGGCCAGCCCGGCCAGGGTGCTGGTCTGAGCCCGGCCGCCGTGCCAGCCAATCAGAGCGCCGGCGACGCCCGGCGCCGCTAAATGCAGCAGAAAAAGGAAGGGGTGCATCCCGAACGACTGGCCGGCCTCGTCATACAGCCAGGTCAGGGCGGTGATGATCCCCAGCGCCAGCCAGGCGGCCAGCGCCCACCGAATGGCCCGAGCATGATCGGCTAAGATCGTTTTGAAGCTGGTCATCGGCTGAGCCTCCTGGGCCGCCCGCGGCGCTCACAGCGGCTATGCTCCTACCATACTCCTCATTCGGCTGGGCGATAAGCCCACGCTCCACTGACAAGGCCGCCCAGACACCGGGCTCGGCTTACACAATACCCGACCGGCTTCTCCACATTTTCTCCACAAAGGCTTAATACTCTTGGGGAGCTTCGCCCAAAGGGCGCTGGGCTTGTGATCGTTTCGGCAGCCGCCTCCGGCCTCTCGGGCCGGCTGGCAGGGAGACTTCGGCACGATGAAGGCGATTGTTTTCACCCGCTACGGAACACCGGAGGTCCTGGATTTACAGGAGACGGCTACCCCCTCCCCCAAGGCTGACGAAGTCCTGGTCCGAGTGCGGGCCTCGTCGGTGAACAGCGCCGAGTGGTATGCCATGACGGGCCTGTTCGCGGCCCGACTGGGCAATGGGCTCGTCCGGCCCAAAGACCCGCGGTTGGGCGTTGATTTTGCCGGAGTCGTCGAGGCGGTCGGGCAGAACGTCGCGGATTTCAAGCCGGGCGACGAGGTCTTCGGCGGCCGCAGCGGCGCGTACGCCGAGTATGTGACCGTGCGGAACGCCATCGCCCTCAAGCCGGCCAACCTCACCTTCGCGGAGGCGGCGGCGGTGCCGACGGCGGCGGTGACGGCCTTGCAGGGGCTGCGTGATCATGGAAAAATCCAGCCAGGCCAGTCGGTCTTGATCAATGGCGCGTCGGGCGGCGTGGGCACATTCGCCGTGCAGATCGCCAAGGCCTGGGGCGCCCGGGTGACGGCGGTCTGCAGCACCCGGAACAACGAGCACGTCCGGCGGCTGGGAGCCGACCGGGTGGTGGATTACACGCACGAGGACTTCACGCGCGGCGGGGACAAGTATGACCTGCTCTTCGACGTGGCCGGCGGCCGGTCCTGGTTCGAGTGCCGGCGGGGGCTCCAGCCCAACGCCACCGTCGTCATCGTCGGCGGCCCCAAAGCCCCCGTCATCGGCCCGCTCGGCCATGTCCTCCAGATGAAGGCGGCCTCCCTGGGCGCGAGCCAGAAAGTCGTGTTCTTTATCGCCCAGTTCACGCGCGCGGACCTGCAGACCTTGAGGGACCTGCTCGTCTCCGGCCAGGTGAAGCCCTTTGTGGAAAAGACCTATCCTCTGCGACAGATCGCCGAGGCCATGCGCCATTTGGGCACGGGCCACGCGCAGGGCAAGATCGTCGTGACGATGGATTAAGTGTGCGGGTTGTCAGTCAGCACGGAGGCGATCAGATGGAACTCCAGCAGCTCGAATTCCTGAAGCACCTGTTTCATTTCAAGCGCTCGGTGTATCTCGATCACAACGCCACCACGCCGGTCAGCGCTCCCGTCCGGCGCCAAATGGACCAGACGTTGCGCCAGCACTACGGCAACCCGTCGTCCTTCTACGGCCTGGGACGGAAGTCCGCGGCTCTGATGGAGCAGGCCCGGCAACGGGTGGCGGCGGCCATCCAGGCTGATCCGGCCGAAATCATCTTCACGGGCTGCGCCACCGAGTCCAACAACGCCGTGCTCAAGTCGGTCAGCGCCCACTTCTTCCCGCGCAAGAAGAAAATCATCTCCACGCCCATCGAGCACCCGTCGGTGCTGAGCACGCTGGCCCACCTGGAGACCCAGGGTGTCGTGGTCGAGTATTGTCCGGTGGACCGCCAGGGCCGCGTGCGGCTGGCCGAACTGGAACAGCTGCTCGACGACGAGACTTTTCTGGTCTGCTGCCTGCTGGCCAACAACGAGACCGGCGTCATCCAGGACATCGCCGCCATCACGCGCAGCGCCCACCAACGCGGCGCGCTGGTGCTGACGGATTGTGTCCAGGCGCTGGGCAAGATCCCGGTGCAGGTCCACCAATGGGGCGTGGACTACGCCTCGTTTTCGGCCCACAAGCTGTACGGGCCGAAAGGCGTCGGCGCCCTGTACGTGAGACAGGGACGGCCCTTCGCGCCGCTCCTGCACGGCGGCCACCAGGAGAGCGGGCTGCGGGCCGGCACCGAAAGCCTGCACAACCTCGTCGGGTTCGGCGCGGCCTGCCAGGACGTCGAGCGGCTCCTGACACATGCCCGGCCGACCCAGGCCTTGAAGCAGTTGTTGATCGAGCGCCTGCGCGCGCTCAAACCGGATTGCGTGATCAACTCGGCGGAGGCGGAGTGCCTGCCGAACACCCTCAGCGTGACCTTTCCGGGCGTGGAGAATGCCGGCCTGATGGCGGTCCTGGACTATCGCGGGGTGGCGGTCTCGGCCGGATCGGCCTGCAGCACGGGCGAAGACAAGCCCTCCCACGTCTTGAAGGCGCTGGGGCTCTCCGACCAGGCCGCGCGCGAGACGATCCGCCTCAGCCTGGGCTGGGACACCACGGCCGGCGATATCCACTATGCCGCGGACGTGATCGGCGAGCACCTGGCCGGCCGGACGCCGCTGGTGGACATGCTCGCTCCAGCCCAACTGAACGAGACCATCCTGTTCAGTGAGGACACCTTCGTCTTGGATGTGCGCCCGCCGGACGACCGCCGCCGGCAGAAGGGCCTGCCCAACGCGCATGAGGTCTCGCCGCTGGCGGTGGAGAAGTACCTGCGGCAGCTCCCCAGAGATAAGCGCCTCCTGGTGTACTGCCCCGGCGGCGGACTGTCCTTCATGGTCTCGTACTACTTGAAGGCCAAGGGGTTCAAGCGCGTCACCAATCTGCGGGGCGGCCTGGACGCCTGGCGCAAGCGGCGCGGCGATCTGTATGAGAAGTACGCGGGCCAAAATGTGACCGTGCTCCAGCCCGACCCAACGGACGGCGCGGCGTAGCGGCGCATCTGCCGGCCGGCTGACGCGAGTATACTTCGCCCATGTCTCAGCTTGTCCTGGTGGTTGACGACGAACCCAAAGCCGCCCGCCTGGCCCGCGATTACCTGGAAAAAGCCGGCTTCCGCGTCCTCACCGCCGCCGACGGCCAGGCCGCGCTGCTCATGGCCCGCCGCGAGAAACCCGACCTCGTCGTGCTGGACCTGCTGCTGCCGCTCCTGGACGGGCGCGAGGTCTGCCGCCTCCTGCGGCGCGAAAGCGACGTGCCCATCATCATGCTCACCGCGCTGTCCGAGGAGATCGATCAGGTCACAGGCCTGGAGATCGGCGCGGACGACTACATCACCAAGCCCTTCTCGCCGCGCGCGCTGGTGGCGCGGGTGCGCGCGCTGCTGCGCCGCACGCGCGGTGACGTCAAAGCGCCCACCCTGATCCGCGTCGGCGGACTCGCGATCGATGCCGGCAAATACTCGGTCACTTTCAACGGCGGCCCCGTCCACCTCACGCCGAACGAGTTCAAGATCCTGCAACTGCTGGCCAGCCGCCCCGGCCAAACGCTCACCCGCGAGCAGCTGCTGGACGACCTGCACGGCGCCGCTTCGAATCTCGACCGCAGCGTCGACTCGCATATCAAGAATCTTAGAAAGAAACTCGAGGCGGCCTGCGGCCAACCCATGATCGAAACCGTCTACGGCGTCGGCTACCGCTTCAAGGAGCTGTGACTGGCCGCCCGCCGGTTACCGCAAGCCCGCGATGGCCGATCAGCCCGCCTCGCCCAAGCGACGGAATGTCGAAAGCCGCTATATCCCCTGCGTGCTGTTCCTCCTGCTGGCTGCCCTCCTGTTTATCGGGGGCACGGCTGCGGTTCTCTATCTGGTCTTTGCGGAGTACTCCGGGGTCAGGAATATCTGGCTCCTCGCCTGCGGCGCGCCGGTGGGCGTGGTCCTCGTCGGTTTTTTCACGATCTTCTCCCTGTACGCGCGCTATGGCCGGCCGCTGCGGCAGATTCTGAACGCCATCGACTCAGTCGCCGAGGGCGATCTGGCGGTGCGCGTGCCCAGTGACGACTCGCCGCAGTTTGGCGAGTTGATCAAACGTTTCAACAAAATGGTCGGCGAGTTGGAGCGCGCCGAACAGCAGCGCCGCAACCTCACCGCCGATATCGCCCACGAGCTCCGCACGCCGCTGCACATCATCCAGGGCAATCTCGAGGGCCTGCTCGACGGCGTCTACCTGCCGACGCCGGAACACCTCAACGCCACGCTGGACGAGACCAAACTGCTCACGCGCCTGGTCAACGACCTCCAGACCCTGTCCCTGGCCGAGACCGGCCAACTCCCGCTGCACCCCACCCGCTTCCCGCTGGCCGATCTGCTGCAGGATCTCACCACGAGTTTCGCCGCCCGCGCCGCCGCCGGCGGGGTTGAGCTGACCACCCGCCTCAGCGACCCGGACCAGCACCTCACCGCCGACTACGACCGCCTCAACCAGGTGATCTCCAACCTGATCGCCAATGCCCTGCGGCACACGCCGCCCGGCGGCGTGATCTCCATCGAGGCCGGCGCGGGCACCAGTCCGGGCCGCAGCGCCCGGATCCAGGTCAAGGACACCGGGGCCGGCATCGCGCCCGAGGCTCTGCCCTTCATCTTCGACCGTTTCTGGCGCGGCGATCGCTCACGGAGCGAGCGCACGCACAGCGGCTTGGGCCTGGCCATCGCCAAACAACTCATCCTCGCGCACGGCGGGACCATCGACGTACACAGCACCGTCGGCGCCGGCACGACCTTCAGCCTCGAGCTGCCCTGACAAGCGCGCGTGGCCCCGCTAGCGGCCGCTCAGAATAAAGGCCGCTTGGCGGACTGCCCGCCGCCCAGTACCCAGGTCCCTTGCCCTCGTCCGGCAGACCGGCTAATATGTAGTCAGTCGATATATCGTCACGCTATGCATAAGCGCCATGGCCCTGGACCCTGAACTGCCCTTGTCCGAAGCGACGTTCTTCATACTCCTCAGCCTGGCACCGGGTCCGCGGCATGGCTATGCCATCCTCAAGGATGTCCAGGCCTTGAGCGAAGACCGGGTTAAGCTTAGTACCGGCACGCTCTACGGCGCTCTCAAACGGCTGCTGGAGCAGGGCTGGATCACGCGCGTGGCTGACCCAGCCCCAGACAACACCAACCGCCAGCGCAAGGCCTACGCCCTGGCCGAGCACGGCCGGCAGAGCCTGGAAGCTGAGGCGGCGCGCCTGCAGAAGCTCGTGCAGGCCACGCAACGCCGGATCGAGGTGAGGTCAAGCGTATGAACAACTGGGCGATCCTGATCTCCGTTTTGCTGGTGGCCGGTCTGGTGTTGGCCCGAAACCGGGGTTGGGTCCCCCGGGGCTTCGCCAAAGCGCTGGCCGAGGTCGTCATCTTGCTGAGCGTTATCGTGGCGCTGGGCCTGCTCATCAGCCCATATCGTGATTTGGGGCGGTGAGGCCCGCGCCGTCAAGCGCCTGCCCCTCAGATCGAGGCAACTGTTACCGGTGTCCACAACGGTCGCAACCATCGCCCGCTTCCAGCCACTAGGCTGTCCGGCGGCGGGACAACGCGGATGTTAGTGCGCGCCGCCAGCCGCGTGTACGCCGGCCTGCTCCGGCTTTATCCGCCGGCTTTTCGCGCGGAGTTCGCGGACGAGATGCAGCTGGTCTTTCGCGAGGGGGCGCTGGCGGCCGCCCGCCAGGGCGCGGTCCTGCCGTATGTGCTGCGCGAGCTGCGCGATCTGCCGCCGGCCGCGGCGCAGGCCCACTGGCAGCATTGGGCCGGACAGTGGCAAACGTGGATCGACCGCCTGCGCGCGGCGGCCTCGCCCGCCGATCTGCCGCCGCCCGCGCCCGACGGCCGCAGCGCCTGGAGGCTGGCCGGGCTGGAAGTGGGTCTGTTTGGGCTGAGCGGGGCCATCCTGATCGCGCTCACTTACCTGGTCCCGGAAGGGGTTCCCGTCGGCTGGCAACGTGACCTGGAGGCGCTCGGCCGTGTCATCCTCCCGCTCACGATCCCGCTGACGCTCATCGGTCTGGCGCGCGGCCTGCCCCGTTGGGCGTATCCGGGGCTGGGTCTCCTTCTGAGCTATGCGGCGTTGTCCGCGGACCGGTCCGGCCTCGGGCTCTTCCTGATCGTCATGCTGGCGGCGGCCAGTTTCCTGGCGCTGCTGGCGGTCAGCCCGGACCCGGACAGCCCGCCGCTCCCCACCCCGCTGCGCCGGATCGGCCAGAGCCTGACGCTGGATTGGACGCGGCTGTCCTTCGGCGTCTACGGCGCCCTGCCGCTGGCCATCCTGGCCGCCTTCGACGACGCCCAGACCAACCTGCGCACGCCATTTCTGGCGGTGGCCGCCCTGGCGATGATCGTTGGCGCGCTGATCTATTGCCGGAGCCGGACGAGCACCGGCCAAATGGCCGCGCTCCTGGGCGGTCTGTCGCTGGCGATCTGGGCCGCGTTGCTGGACAAGGCCGCTTTCGCGGCCAGTCTGCCGGGCTGGCTGGCGGCCCCGCGCCCGAACGTCAGCGACGTCCTGCTACTCGCGGAGGTGTGGTTCCGGTGGGCGGCGCCTCTGCTGGCACCGGCTGTGCTCGGAGTCGCCAGGCTGGGAGCGCCGCCGCGGCGCCCGGCCTGACGGGAGGGCTGGCGCCTTGACGTTGACTCAATTGGTGAGCCTGGGGGTCTTCCCAGCGGCCATCGTCGTCGCGGCGGGCCTGCTCCTCCAGCGCGGGAAGAGCCCGCGCTGCCTCTTGTACCTCGCAGGCGCGACCGCGCTGCTGCTCCTTCTGATCACCATAGCCGGCCGGTTGACGCCCGCGCAGGACAGCTGGCCCGGCTTCCAGGTCACCTTCTTATTGGCGCCGGTCACCATGGGCGCGCTGACCCTGGTCCTGCTCCACTGGCCGGAGGCCCGCGCGCTGGGGCGGGGTGAACAGGTTCTGGCGCTCCTGCTGGGGCTGGTGAGCGTGGCGCTCCTCGGCCTCAGCTTGAGCGATCGGCGCTTTGCTCTGACCCTGCTCATCGGGCCGGGTGCGCTGGCACTGGCGCTCGTCTGGACCCTGGGAAGGGATGGTCGGCCGCTAGCGGCCGTGGGCGTCCTGGCGGCCTTCGCCGGCCTGGGATGGTACAACGCCCTGATAGCCGGCGCGTGGCAGCTGCCCGAGAGCCCGGGCTGGTTGTCGCTTCCGGCGCTGGCCCTCAGTTACAGCCTGCCCAGCCTGGCGGTGGCGCTGGCGGCGGTGATGGTCTCATCGGCCTTGCAGCCGCCGCGCCCAGACCAAGCCGGAGCCGCCTCACCGTGGCCGGCCGTCTGGCGGCTGGCCGTGGCGCTGAGCCTGCTCGGTTATCTGGGCTACACCATCGCCTGGGTGTCTGTGTGGGACCAGACCAGCGACGGCATGAGCGGGCTGTCCCTGTCACTGTCGGCCGGCCTCGGCGCCATCGCGGCCGGTATGGTGCTCGCGCTGACCGCCTCCGGCTGGCGCCGGCTGGCCGGGTTGGCCTTCGGCGTGGCGGTGCCGCTGGCCCTGTTCGCGGCCTTCGACTACGGCTGGGACATCTCTTACCACGCCCTGACCGAGGCCCGGGCGGCGCGCCTGGAAGCGGCCCTGGAGCGTTATCACGCGCGCACCGGCAGTTACCCGGCCGACCTGACGGCCTTGATCCCGGGCGAGCTCTGGTGGATCCCGGCGCCCGTGATCCTGCGCGGCCAGGGCTGGTGCTACCAAGCCGGCCCGGAGACTTACCGCCTGGGCGCCGTCTACCGCGAGTACTTCAGCACGCCGCTGTCAGTGCGGGTGTACGCCTCAGTTAATGACCCGCTGGGGACAACCTGGGACTGTGACGCCCGGCTGGCGGAGCTGAAGCCGCGCTACGAGCCGCAGCCGCTGACCGGGGCCTCGCCGGCTCTTCCCACGCCGGCGCCGCTGCCGACCAGCGTCCTCGCCGAGCCGCGCACGATGGTGACACCGCTGCTCCCGGCGGCCTCCGTCAGTGTGGGCGCCTGGTCACCCGACGGGCGCTACCTGCCTCTCGGCCGTCTGGAAACGGGCGGCGGCCAATCCGTGCTCAGCCTGTTCTTCCTCAACGCCCAGACGGGCGCGCTCTGTCCGGCCGGCGCCACCCAATGGCTGTTGGATGACTTGCGGGAGCAATCGGCCTGGCTGCCGGACGGCCGCCTGCTGTTGGTAACGGAAGTGGGGGAGATGGTGCTGTTCCGACCCTGCGTTGAGGGCCGGGAGCCGATCACGGAGCGGTATTCGGTGGCCTTCACCCAGGCCGTCGCGTACGACGCGGCGAGCGGCCGGGTGCTGCTGAAGAACGCGGCCGCCTACTGGATTCTGGACGGCGCCAGCCTGGAAGCCCAGCCGCTCGCGGGCGTCAGCCCGAATCCGTACGACCTTCATTGGGATCGCGCCGCCTGGTCGCCGGGCGGCCGCCAACTGGCCATTGCCCGGCTGAACGGGCAGGACCGGCAGGCCGGCGCGACGCTGTATCTGGTGGAGGGCGCTACTGGCGCTGTCAATAGGAGCCTGCCGCTCGCGACCGACTCAGACCAGAGCGCGCCGCTGGTGGAGTGGCTGACAGACGACCAATTGCTCATCCACGGCGCCGGCGGGCTCACCGTGCTAGACCTGAGTTCCGCGACGCCCCGGAGCGTGGACGTCCTGCGGGACATCTTCCTGCTGGAGGTCGTCTATCCAGACGAGGTCACGGCCATGGCGTCCATCCCAGAGCCGGCCGCCGGCCGCTACCACCTGGCCGTGCGGGTCAATCATCCCCGCAATCAGGGTGTCTACGTGTACCATTCAGAGACTGGCCAGGTCGAGGTCCTGCACTCTGACGCCGATCTGCTGCTGTTCTTCCCCGACGGCCAATGGGCTGATCTGGGCACGTCCGCGGCCGTGCCCGCCGAGCGAGATGAATATGAATTGGTCTGGGTAGACGGGCCGGGGACGGAGCCGCACCGGCTGACGGCCGACGGCCACCGCCCACGCAACTACCCGACCCTCGTCCCGCGTTACCTGCCCGCCGCCGCGCAATTGGCGTTTGGCTCATCCCAGGGCGTCTCGCTGGTATCGGTGTCGGACGGGGACCTCCTGGGCTTCTGGGAATTGCAGGGCGGCCAGGGCGGCCAGTCCATCCGCCTGATCACGTTCCCGGATAGCGGAGGCCTGCTGGCCCTGGTCGCAGGGGCCGGCTTGTACTACCTCCCCTTGCGCTGATCCCCGCCTTAAGCGGCCGCTCCATTGAGACCCGGGCGGGTGGCCCGGGGAGGCAGAGGCCAGCGCCCAACCGCCCGGCCCACGGTCGGCCGCCATTCCGGGGATAATGACCCGGCCGCCACGATAGGCTCAACCCAGATCGGAGGCCGACGACAATGGATATCCTCACCCTGCGCCAGCTCATGGCCCAGCGCGATACGTTCAGCGCGCTGGAAACCCTGGATGTGCACACCGGGGCCCGGTCCGTCCTCCGAGAATTCGACTATGTGATCGAAGCCCCGAACTGGACGCGCGATGGCCGTCAGTTGATCTACAACAGCCGGGGACGCCTCTATCAGTATGCGTTGGCCAGCGGAGCCATCCGGGCAATCGACACGGGGTTCGCCATCGACTGCAACAACGACCACGTGCTCTCGCCGGACAACCGCCAGATCGCGATCAGCCACTTCACCTACGAGGATGCCGTTTCGCGGATCTATGTCGTTCCGTTCGAGGGGGGGGCCCCCCGGTTGGTCACCGAGCAAGGCCCCAGCTACCTGCATGGCTGGTCGCCGGACGGCCAACGCCTGGCCTACTGCGCCGAGCGCGGCGGCCAATACGACATCTACTCCATCTCCGTCCACGGCGGCGCTGAGGCCCAACTCACCGACTTACCGGGCCTGGACGACGGCCCCGAGTATTCCCCCGATGGCCGGCACGTCTGGTTCAACTCCACCCGGACCGGCCTGATGCAGGTCTGGCGCATGGAGGCCGACGGCGCCAACCCGACCCACATGGTGTCCGAGGCCGCGCACGGCTGGTTCCCGCACGTCTCGCCGGACGGCCAGTGGGTGGTGTATTTGGCCTATGACAAAGATGCCGTGGCCGCGGGCGAGCACCCGCCCAACCAGGCGGTTGAACTCCGCCTGGTGCGCGCCACAGGCGGCGAATCAAAAACGATCGCGCGGTTGTTCGGCGGACAAGGGACCCTCAACGTCAACTCCTGGTCCCCGGACAGCCGCGCGATCGCGTTCGTCTCCTATCGTCTCAAGAGCTGAGGCAGCGTTGCGGCGGAAAGGTGACCGTCACTGCTTGGATGGCTCCGTGTCGGACGTTCGCGGAGCGGACGGGGAAGGATTGTCAGGGTCTGGCTCGTTTTGAAGGCCGCGGCGAAATTCGCGGATCGCGCGCCCCAATTCGCCGCCCAACTGCCCGATCCGGCCGACCCCGAACATCAGGATGACGAGGCCGAGAATGATGAGGAGTTCCGGCGGTCCCAAGTCCATGGCCGATATCCGCAGCGGGCGTCTCAACCCGCCTCCGCTGCAGCTGGACGAGCGGAGGCGGGCCGGAGGAGGAGACTCGTTCGGCACCCAGGCTGGGCTGGTCCGATCGATGCCACCAGCCTACCGCGAGCGGCGGGCCGGTGGTTGAACGCGCGCTATCGAACACCTTAAGACCGGCTGAAACTGATTACTTCAGGCCGCCGCCGGCGCCGGCCGGCGCCGAAACCAGGTGCGCCACTCGCGCTTCTCCCACACCACCAGCAGCGCGGCCGCGTTGAAGATCGAGGAATAAGTGCCCGAGGCGATGCCCACCAGCAACGTGACGACGAAGTGCCGGAGCGTATCGCCGCCGAACAGCACCAGCGAGAGCAGCGTGAACATGACGGTCAGTTGGGTATTGATCGAGCGGTCCAGTGTCTGCACCACGCTGTGGTTGACCACCACCTCGTAGTCCAGGCGCCGGTACAGGCCCAGGTTCTCGCGCACCCGGTCAAAGACGACAATAGTATCGTGCACCGAGAAGCCGACCACGGTCAGCAAAGCCGTCAGGAAGAGCGAGTCGACCTGCCATCCCAACACCTTGCCGGCCAGGGCCGAGAGGCCGACCACCACCAGCACATCGTGCAGCAGGGCGATAATCGCAGCCACACCATAACGGACGGCGTGCGGCAGCTTGCGGAAGGCGAACCAGACATACAGCAGGATGCCCACGGCCGCCAGCCCGACCGCGCCCGCCGCCCGGACTCCGACCTCCCGGCCGATACTGGGCCCGACCGTCTCGGCGCTCTGCACTGTCGCCGGGCCGTAGTGCTCGGCCAGCCCGGCCAGGATGGCCTGCTGTTCAACCTGGGTGAGGTCGCGGCTGCGCGCAATGATTCGGTCTGTGCCGGCAGTCTCCACCTGCACCTCCGCCACGGCGCTGGCGCCGTAGACTTGCCGGACCACGGCCGGGTCAACTGGTTCGGCGGCCGTGGGGAATTGGACGTCCAGCAGCGTGCCCCCTGTGAAATCGATGGCCAGTGGCAGCCCCCACACCGCCAGCCCGATCAGGCCGGGCACGATGATGAGCAGGGACAGGCCAAAGTACCAGTAGCGGTGTTGAATAATCTTGATCATGGTGGGCAGTTTCCGGCGGCCAGGCTCAGACCCCGAACCAGGCCGGGCGCTTGGAGAAATCGATACGGTCCATCACCAGGTGCATCAGCGTGCGCGTCAACGAGATCGCCGTGAACAGGCTGACGGCCACACCCAGCGCCAGGGTCAGGGCGAAGCCCTTGACGATGCTGGCCCCGAAAGTGCTGCCGAACCAGTACAGGATCGCGCATGTGATCAGCGTCGAGATGTTCGAATCCCGGATGGACGGCCAGGCCCGGCTGAAGCCGCCCTCCATTGCGGCGCGCAGGCTACGCCCGGCTCGCAGTTCCTCCTTCATGCGTTCAAAGATCAGGATGTTGGCGTCCACGGCCACGCCGACGGAAAGCACGAAGCCGGCGATGCCCGGCAGGGTGAGCGTGACCGGGATCAGCTTGAACAGCGCGAAGGTCACCACCGCGTAGACGCCCAGCGCCAGAACGGCCGTGATCCCGGGCACCCGGTAGTACAGGATCATAAACAGCGCCACCGTCGTCAGGCCGATCAGACCGGCCACCGTGCTCTTGCGGACGGAGTCCTGGCCCAGGGTCGGCCCGACTTCCAACGATTGGACGACCCGGAGCGGCACCGGCAGCGCGCCGTAGCGCAGCTGCAGCGCCAGACGATTGGCCGTCTCGGACGTGAAGCTGCCCGAAATCTGGCCGCGATCGCTGATGGCGGCATTGATGCGCGGGGCCGAGAGCACCCGTTTGTCCAGCACAATGGCCAGGAAGTCGCCGACATGCTGTCCGGTGAAGGCGCCGAAGACCTGCCCTCCCTCGGTGGTCAGGCGAAAGTCGATGATTGGTGTGCCCAGCCGATCGGCGGTGACGGAGGCGTCGCTCAGGGCGGCGCCGGTCATGAGTGTGACGTAGACCGTATCGGTCACGGCCGTTGTCTGAGCCGCCGCCGCCAGCGTGTGATCCGAGTTGCCGCAGTCTACTTTGATGATTTCCGGGCAGTAGGTCTGGACGATGTCACCGGCTGCAGGGGGTTGGGCGTCGGCCGGGACAATGATGAATTCCAGCAGCCCGGTCTGCTTGATTGTGTCGATGGCCTGCTGCGGGTCGGTGACGCCGGGCAGCTCAACCACGATGCGGCTGCTGCCTTGCAGCTGCACCAGCGGCTCAGCCACGCCCAGGCCGTTAACGCGCTGCTCCACAATCTGGCGGGCGGTCTCCAGCGAGCGGGCCTCCAGCGTGGTTCCGGCCGGCAGGTCCGCCTCCAGCAACACCCGCAGGCCGCCCTTCAGGTCCAGGCCTTCGCTGACCGTGAACTGCCGGTCGATCAGGGTGGCCCCCAAGGGCAAGTAGATCCCGGTCCCCGGGATAACGACGTAGATCGCGCCGGCGATGAGGAGCGCGATCATGACAAGCCAAGCGAGCGACCGTTGCGACATGGGTGGGAGCCTCTCTCAAGACATGCGCCCGCTCGGTGGAAGCGGGCCTAGACGGTGGCGGCGGGCGGCCAAGATTGGGCCAGTTCCGCCCACGCGGCCCGCCAACCACTCCGGGTCCACTGGCCGCACGAAATAATCCAGCGCGCCGGTGGGCAGCGCCCGCAGCCCTTGGGCCAGGCCCGGCCTGATCAGCAAGACGAACGGGAGGCCGGTGGCCTGCCGCTGGCGCGCCAGGGGAAGGCCATCCGGGTCCGCAAATGCAGTGGGACCAGGTCCGGTGGGCTCAATTCGAGACGCCAAGCGGCATGGTGGGCCGCCGAGACACCATTCATCGCATGGCCGGCCGCGCGCAAGCAAAGGGCTTCGCCTCAGCTGGCCGAGACAGCGCCGTCGATCAACAGGATCGGGAGTGGCACAACCTGAGCGGGGCCGCCCGCACTTGAGACAAGCGGTGAGGAACCGGCGGCGTCACACCAATGGGGAGACTCTAGCGCCCACCCCGGCCGAATGGCTAACCGTGAGCCTAGGGTTATCTTAAGATCGGCTTAAGCCGGAGCGGCCGCCGGGAGGTCGAAGTAGAAGTCAGCGCCGCCCGCGGGCAGATTGGCGGCCCGCAACCGGCCGCCGTGGGCGTTGACGATGGCCTGGGCGATGTTCAGGCCCAGCCCCAGGTTGAGCCCGGACCCGGACCGGCGCAGATCGCCCCGGCGAAACCGGTCGAAAATGTGCGGCAGGATTTCCGGTGGGATGCCTGGGCCCGTGTCACGCACGTGGACGATGACGCCGCCTCCCGGCCCACCCGCTTCAGCCCACAGTTCAACCTGCCCGCCCGCCGGCGTATACTGCAGGGCATTGTCCAACAGGTTGAAGAGCAGTTCCATGACCCGGTCCGCGTCGGCACTGACTGTGGGCAGCGGGTGCAGGGCCGCCACCCGCACGGTGACCTGGCGCATCGCGGCCGCCGCCGCCAACGCCGCCGCCGCCTGCTCCAAGAGCGGCCCCGCCTCGGTCGGAGCCAGCTTGAGCACCGGCCCGCCGCCCTCGTAGGCCGCCAGCCTGAGCAGGTCGTCCGTCAGGCGCCGCAGATAGTGGATGTGCGCGCTGATGCCGGCTGTCAGCCGGTCACGCAGTTCGGGCTGCTCGGCCGCGCCGGTCGCCAGCGCCTCAACCGCGGCCTGAATGGAGCCGAGCGGCGTGCGGACATCATGGGCCAGATTGGCGAACATGGCCTGGCGGGCCTGCTCGGACCGTTGCAGGGCGCCAGCCATGCGGTTGAAACTGTGCGCGACATCGGCCAGTTCGGCCGGCGCGTTGATGGGCACGCGGTGGTCGAAGTGCCCACCGGCGATGTCCTCGGTCGCAGCTCGCAGCTGATCCAGGGGAATGGTGAGGCGGCGCGTGAACTCCAGGCTCACCAGGAGCGCCAGCAGGGCCAGCAGCACCATCGCCAGCACCACCCACAGCCGCAGCTGGCTCAGCTCACCCTGCACATCCGCCATCGGGTAAGCCAGGTGCACGGCCCCGAGGACCTGGCCCTCGACCAGAATCGGCTGCGCCACAAACGCGACCGGCACAGCCAGTGCCGGGCTGCGATCCACACCCCGCGCCGCTGTGCCGGTCAAAGCCAGGGATAGGCCCGGCTCGTCGGTCATTCCGGCCACCGTCAGGCTGGAGGCCGCCGCCAGCTGGCCGGCGGTATCGAAGACCAGCACACGCGCCTGGGTCCGCAGCGGCGCCGGCGGGTTGGTCACCAGGTCCGCCGCCGCCGCCGGCTGCCCGGCGGCCAGTTCGCCGGCGATGGCCTGCCCGATCAGGCCGGCCTCCGCGCTCATGTCGTCCAGCAGCCGGCCCAGGTAGAACTGGTCCAGCGAGCGCAGCATGAACCAGCCCAACAACCCCACTGGCACGACGCTGATCAGCCAGAAGCTGAGCAGCAGCCGCACCCGCAGCGAGCCAAAGGCAGCCTGAAGCCGGCGGCGCATCTCAGGGCTCCCGGAACTTGTAACCGATGCCCCGGACGGTGAGCACGTACACGGGCCGGGAGGGGTCGGCTTCGATGGCCTCGCGCAGGCCGCGCATATACACATCCAGGACGCGCGTATCACCGAAGTAGTCCTGGCCCCAGATGGCATCGACGATGTCCTGGCGGTTCAGGGCCTCACCCGGCCGGCTGATCAACAGCTTGAGCAAATCGAAGTGTTTGGGGGGCAGTTCAACGGGCCGGCCGCGCACCGTCACGGTGTGCTTGACCAGATCCAGCTCCACGTCACCCACCCGGTAGCGCTCGGGCGGCAGGCTGGGGGCGCCGATCCGGGCCCGCCGCAACACAGCTCCCACACGCGCCAGCAGTTCCCCCATGCCAAACGGTTTGGTGATGTAATCGTCTGCGCCGCGCTCAAAGCCCAGGATCACGTCCATCTCACGGTCGTGGGCGGTGAGGAAGATGACGGGCAACGGCGCTACGCCGGGCCGGGCCGCCTGGGCCTGGAGCTGGCGGCACAGGCGCCAGCCGTCGGTGTCCGGCAGACTGATATCCAGGATGGCCAGATCAAGGGGCTCTTGCCGCGCCAGGGCCAGGGCCTCCGCCCCGGTTTGAGCGCTGTGCACGCCGTAGCCGGCCCGTTCCAGGCTGAAGCGCACGGCGTCGATCAGCAAGGGATCGTCGTCGACAAGCAGAATCTGATCGGGCATGGTCGTGGGTCCGCTGACCAGGATTATAGGCCCAGCCGGCCGGCGCGTTGGCCGTGGAGCGGCGCGCACTTGAGTGCTTGACCCTCAACCGACCGACCGCTTACGCTCAGGACCGCGATCGGCGCTCCCCTCCCAACCGGCAGCCGATCTAGAGGCATCTATGCGCTCAAAGCAGCTGTGGGTTCTGCTGGCCGCCGCCCTGCTGCTGGGGTGGTTCATCACCTGGGTCGATAGCCAGCCCAACTGGGATGACACCGGGATCACGGCCGGCGTCATCTTGTCAGCGACCGCGGCCCTGGGCTATGGTCTGCCCGGAAAAGCCTGGCTCTGGGCGTTGGCCGTCGGCGGCTGGATCCCGCTCGGGGGCCTCATCGTCACTCACAACCCGGGCGCGGTCCTGGCCTTGATCGTGGCCTTCGTCGGCGCGTTCGTCGGGGCGGCCGCCCGGTTGATCCTGGCGAGTCTGTTCGCCAACCGGCCCGAACCTTAACTCGCC
>ERZ761602.1233-NODE-1233-length-47800-cov-4.558467_pt1 | contig 47800 bp, 48 predicted proteins | sample MGYA00512165_ERZ761602 | MGnify/ENA primary metagenome ERZ761602 (study PRJEB28899, sample SAMN02445085) | bioreactor sludge metagenome | biome: EBPR sludge; isolation source: Thorneside wastewater treatment plant | place: Australia: Brisbane, Thorneside...
GAGATTTCTGCCTGTCTCGTGGGCTCGGAGATGTGTATAAGAGACAGGTCCGGGCCGGCGAGGTCCACGCGATCATGGGGCCGAACGGCTCCGGCAAGAGCACCCTCGCCCACGTGCTGTCGGGGCGGGAAGGCTACGAGGTCACCGGCGGCTCGGTGCGCTACCGGGGCCAGGACCTCCTGGCCATGGCGCCGGAGGAGCGGGCGCGCGCTGGCGTCTTCCTCGGCTTCCAGTACCCCATCGAGATCCCCGGTGTCAGCAACGTCTACCTGCTGCGCTCGGCGCTGAATGCGCGCCGCGCGGCCCGGGGCGACCCGGAGATCGATGCGGCCCGCTTCCTCAAGCTCGTAAAGGAGAAGGCCCGGCTGATGCAGATGGACGAGAGTTTCCTCCAGCGGGGCGTGAACGAGGGCTTCTCCGGCGGCGAGAAGAAGCGCAACGAGATCTTCCAGATGGCCGTGCTCGAGCCCGTCCTCGCGGTGCTCGACGAGACCGACTCGGGCCTCGATATCGATGCGCTGAAGGTCGTGGCGAGCGGGGTCAACAGCCTGCGGAGCCCGGAGCGCGGCTTCATCCTCGTCACCCATTACCAGCGCCTGCTGGACCACATCCAGCCGGACTTCGTGCACGTGCTGGCCGGCGGCCGCATCGTCCGCACGGGTGATCGCACGCTCGCCCTCGAACTCGAGGCCGGCGGCTATGACCGGGTGCTTGCCGCCGCCGCGGGCTGAGGTCGTGTCGATGGGAACTGCAACACCCTGGCGCCGGGCAGCCACCCGGGCGACGACCGCCTGGCCTGCCAAAGGCCAGGCCGCCGCCATCGCCCGCCTCGAGGCCGGTGGCCTCCCGGACCGGCGGACCGAGGATTGGCGCTACACCGACCTCGCGCCCTTCCTGGAGCGCTGGAACCGCTATCTCGACGCCAGCGTGGCCCCAGGTTCTGGGGGCCCAGGTTCTGGGGGCCCAGAGGCGGCCCCGGAGCTGCCCGCAACCGGTGCCCTGCGCGTCGACATCCGGGATGGCCAGCCGGTGGCGCCCGCCGGGGCGCTGCCTGGGGGACTCTCGATCAGCGTCCGGCCGGCGGGGCCGGACCTGCTCGCGCGGGCGGACGCGGTGGAATCCGAGCCGCTGGTCGACCTCAACACCGCGCTCGCCACGGGCGTGGTCGTGATCACCCTGGCCCCGGGCGTCGCGCTCGACGACGCACCCGTGCACGTGCGGCTCATCGGCACGGGTGCCCCGCTACTCGCCCAGCCCCGCCTCCTGGTCGACCTGGGGGCAGGCAGCCGGCTCGCCCTCACCGTGGAGCACACCGGTGGTCCGGCGGCCCTGGTCAATGCCGTGACCCAGGCCTGGGTGGGACCGGGTGGCCACCTGGAATTGGTGCGCGCCCAGTGCCTGCCCGATGACGGCATGCTCATGGACACGGGACGGATCGAACTCGCCGCCGGGGCCTCGGCGACGGTGACAAGTGTGGACCTGGGCGGACTGCTCGCACGCCAGTCCCTCGCGCTGGTGCTGGCAGGTGCCGGTGCCTCGGCCCGTGTCGACGGTCTCTTCCTCGCGGACGGCAACCGCCACCTCGACAGCCGCACACGGATCGAACACAGGGCGGCCGCCACCACGAGCCGGGAGGATTTCCGCGGGCTCGCCGACGGGCACGGCCACGGCGTGTTCAATGGCCGGATCATTGTGCTGCCGGGCGCCGCTGGCAGCAGCGCGGAACTCACGAATCGCAACCTGCTGCTGGCCGCAACCGCCGAGATCGACACCAAGCCTGAGCTCGAGATCTACGTGGACGACGTGCGCTGCAGCCACGGCGCGACCACCGGGCAGCTGGACCCCCAGGCCCTGTTCTACCTCCGCTCCCGGGGCCTGGAGCCCGGAGCGGCACGCCTGGCGCTCACCCGTGCCTTCCTCGGCCGGACCCTGGCGGGCATCCGCAATCCGGCCTTGCGCACCCGCCTGGAGGCGCAGCTCGAGGTGCGCCTGGGCAGAAGCGGCCCGCCATGATCGACGTCGAGGCCATCCGCGCGGACTTCCCGATCCTGACACAGGAGGTCAACGGGCATCCGCTGGCCTACCTCGACAATGCGGCATCATCCCAGCGGCCGGTCCAGGTGCTGGAGGCCATCCGGCACTACTACACCCACGATCACGCCAACATCCACCGGGGCGTGCACACGCTGAGCCACCGGGCTACCGATCTCTACGAAGGTGCCCGGGAGACCGTGCGCGGGTTCATCAATGCCGCCTCCGTGCGGGAGATCGTCTTCACGCGCGGCACGACGGAAGCCATCAACCTGGTCGCCAACAGCTTCGGCCAGCGGCTGGGCCCGGGCGACGAAGTGCTGGTGACCACCATGGAGCATCACTCCAACATCGTGCCCTGGCAGATGCTCTGCGCGCGAACCGGGGCGGTGCTGCGGGTCGCACCCATCACCGACTCCGGGGAACTGGTGCTGCCGTCGCTGGTGGACCTGCTCGGTCCACGGACTCGACTCATCTCCGTCGCCCACGTCTCGAACGCGCTGGGGACGGTGAACCCCGTCAGGGAGATCATCGCCGCGGCCCATGCCCGTGGCATTCCGGTGCTCCTGGATGGCGCCCAGGCGATTGCCCATTCGCCGGTCGACGTCAGGGCGCTCGACTGCGACTTCTACGCCTTCTCGGGGCACAAGATGTGCGGCCCGACGGGAATCGGGGTGCTCTACGGCCGGGAGTCCCTGCTCACCGGATTGCCACCGTGGCAGGGCGGTGGCGACATGATCCTCACGGTCAGCTTCAGTGGCAGCACCTGGAACGACCTCCCCTACCGGCTCGAGGCCGGGACGCCACACATCGCGGGAGCCATTGGCCTCGCGGCGGCCATCCGCTACCTCACCGGCATCGGCATGGAGGCCATTGCCGCCTGGGAGGAAAAACTGCTCCGGCACGCCACGGCCGCACTCACCGCCATTCCCGGACTCACCGTCGTCGGCACCGCCCGGGAGAAGGCGGGGCTGGTGTCCTTCAATGTGGCCGGCATCCATCCCCATGATCTCGGCACCGTGCTCGACCAGCAGGGCATCGCCATCCGGGCGGGTCATCACTGCGCGATGCCGGTGATGGAGCGCTTCGGGCTGCCGGGCACGGCCCGGGCTTCGTTTGCCTTCTACAACACCATCGCGGAAATCGACCGGCTGGTCGCCGCCGTCCGCGTGGCCCAGCGGATGTTCGCCTGATGACGTCACCGGCCCCGGACCTCAAGGATCTCTACCGGCAGATCGTGCTCGAGCACAGCCGCAGTCCGCGCAACCAGCGGCGCATTGCTGGCGCCCGGGAGGCGGAGGGCCACAACCCGTTGTGCGGGGACAAGGTCCGGGTCTACGTGCGCGTCCGGGGCGACAACCTGGAGGACGTTGCCTACGAGGCGTCGGGCTGCGCAATCTGCACCGCCTCGGCCTCCCTCATGAGCGAAGCCGCACGGGGCAGGCCCGCGCCGGCGGCCCGGGCCCTGGCCGGCCAGTTCGAGGCCGCCCTGGCAGCTGGCGGTGGTTCCCTGCCGGGCGACCTCGCCGCCCTCTCCGGGGTCAGCCGCTACCCGGCCCGGATCCGCTGCGCGACCCTGCCCTGGCGCACCCTCGTCGCCGCGCTGGACGCCAGCACCGACATCGTGACCACCGAAGGGACGGACGGAGACCGATGAGCACTGCCGACAACGAACCGGTCGTGGTGAGGCGCGATGTGACCGGCCTGATGGTCCCCTCCGGGATCCCGGTCACGATCCCCATGGACTCCCTCGTCTACATCACCCAGGCGATGGGTGGCAGTTTCACGGTGTATTTCGAGGGCAACCTGGTCCGGGTCCCGGGCGCCGACGCTGACGCGCTCGGCAAGGCGCCGGTGGCGCCCCCCGCCCTGCCGGATGACGCCACGGACGAGCAGTTCGAGGCGCTGGTGTGGGAGCAGCTGAAGACCATCTTCGATCCCGAGATCCCGATCAACATCGTCGAGCTCGGCCTGGTGTATGAGTGCACCATTCGACGACTCGCGTCCGGCAGACGGGGGGTGAGCGTCCGGATGACCGTCACGGCGCCCGGCTGCGGCATGGGCGAGATCCTCGTGGAGGAGGCACGGCAGAAGATCAGCATCATTCCGACGGTGGAGGCGGTGGACGTCGAACTGGTGTTCGACCCGCCCTGGAGCCAGGACATGATGTCCGAGGCCGCACGCCTCGAAGCCGGCCTGATGTAGCCGCCCATGTCCCGCACGCGCCAGCTGACCCTGATCAGGCACGCGAAGTCGACCTGGGATGACGCGCGCACGAAGGACCGGGACCGTCCCCTGAACGAGCGGGGCGAGCGCGACGCGCCGGCCATGGGCCGCCGCCTGGCCGCCCGGGGTGCCCGCCCGACCCTGATACTGACCAGCCCGGCCGTCCGGGCGCGACGAACGGCCCAGATCATCGCCCGGGAGATCGGCTATCCACAGGAATTCCTCCAGCGCGAAGACGAGCTCTACCTGGCCTCACCGGACGAGATTGTCGCGGTCATCGCCCGCCAGGACAGCAGCTTCCGGGACGTGATCGTGTGTGGCCACAACCCGGGCCTCACCGAACTCGCCAACCGGTTGACCGGCGCGGGCATCGACAACGTTCCGACGACCGGCGTGGTCGTGATCAGCCTCGACATCGACAGCTGGGCAGGACTCGACGGTGCCCGGGGCGACCTGAAACTGTTCGACTACCCGAAGCGCAACGCCTGAGCCGGCTGCGGTGCCGTCCCTTCAGGGCACCGCGTCGACAGTGCAGAAACAGTGGGCGTAGATGCCCCGCGGGTCGTTGAATCGCGAGAGTACGCGGAGCTCGTCCTCCAGCCGGGCAACAAGTCCCGTCACGAGGCCCCCGTCCGGGCCGCGGAGTGCCGCCACCAGCCCGCCGAGCCCGATCCGGTCGGCGGCGCGGATGGCGCTGGCCCCGACCTCCACCAGCAGGCGCTGCCAGAACGGGAGTTCCGGCTGCAGGTAGCGGCGGCCATAGTCGCCCTCCTCCAGCCCGGCAAGCCGTGCGGCGGAGGCGACCGCCTCGTCCAGGTCACCGGCCCGGTCCACCAGGCCGCGCTCGCGGGCGTCGGCGCCGATCCAGACACGGCCCCGGGCAATGGCATCCGCCTGCTCGAAGGAGAGTTCGCGGGCCTCGGCCACCTTGCCGACGAAGATGCGGTAGGCGTCCTCGATGCCGAGGGCCAGGATCCGCCGCGCATCCTCGCCCAGGGGGCGATCAGCCCGGAGCTGGCCGGCCAGTCGCGTCGTGCCGAAGCCGTCCACATGGACTCCCAGTCGATCCAGCGTGCGGGGGATCGTCGGGACCAGGGCGCCGACGCCGATCGAGCCGGTGATGGTCGTATCCCTCGCCCAGATCTCGTCCGCCTGCATCGCGATGTAGTAGCCACCGGACGCGGCGACGCTGCTCATGGAGGCCACGACCGGCTTGCCAGCGGCCTTGAGGGCGGTGATTTCGTCGAAGATGACCTCGGAGGCGAACATGCTGCCGCCGGGGCTGTCGATCCGCAGCACCACGGCATCCACCGCGTCGTCGAGCCGCGCCTGGCGGAGCTCGGCCGCCAGGGTATCGCCACCGACCACGCCTGGCGCAGCCTCGCCATCCACGATCTGGCCCGACGCCACGACGACACCCACGTTGCGTTCCTTGCCGTCCTGGAGCCGGCGCTCGATGCCCGTGGCGAGGGCATAAGCCCGGAAGTCCACGGCGCTGAACGTGCCCTCCTCCGCCTGGCTTTCGCCCACGAGCCCGATGAGGTATTGCTCGATTTCGGGCCGGCTCATCAGGGTATCCACGAGGCCGGCCTTCAGCGCCGCCGCCGCTGCATTGCCCTGTTCGGCCTCGAGCTTCGCCGCGAGGTCATCCGCGTAGGACTGCAGCGCGCCGGCCGGCAACTCGCGGGCCTCCCGGACGTCACGCTCCCAGGCAGCCCAGAGGGCAGCCAGCCACACGCGGCTGGCCTCCCGGTCCTCCTCGGACATGTCATCCCGGGTGAAGGGCTCGACGAAGGACTTGAACTCTCCCACCCGGAACACGTTGAGGTCCACCGAGAGCTTGTCGAGCGCGCTGCGAAAGAACGTACGGTAGTACTCGTACCCGTCCAGGTAGACGACGCCGAGCTCATCCATGATCACCTCGTCAGCCTGGGAGGCGAGGTAGTACTGGTCCCGGGTGAAGCTGCTGCCAACGGCGATCACCTTCTTGCCTGCGGCCCGCACGGCCCGCACCTTTTCGCCGATGGCCTGCAGCTTGGCCAGCCCACCGCCCTGCAGTCCGTCCAGATCGAGTACCACCGCCTGGATGCGGTCATCGCCGGCAGCCCGGTCGAGGCTGTCGGTGACGTCCCGGAGCAGGGTCTGGGGTGGCGCCTGGTTGTTGAGGTCCGCGAGCGCGCGGTCGAGCGGGCTACCTTCGAGCTGCTCCACCAGCACGCCGGTCGGGTTCACCACCAGCGCTGCCGAAGCGGGGACGGTCATTGGCGGCTGTCCGACGGCACCGGCGAGCAGCATGCCGAAGATCACCAGCAGCAGGATGAGATGCAGGATCCGGCGGAGGGTATTCAGGCCGAGCCAGATCGCCCGGAAGAGGTTGCCAATGAAGCGGAAGATGAACATGGAAGCCCCCGGCCTAGCCCTGGTAACTGATGCGGTAGATCACGCCGCGCTGGTCGTCGCTCACCAGCAGCGAGCCGTCGGGCGCCACGAGCAGGTCCACGGGCCGGCCGAGGACCTCGTCGCCCGCGAGCCAGCCCTCGATGAACGGCTCATAGGCGACCGCCTCGTTGCCCTTCAGCCGCACCAGCGTGATGCGGTAACCCGTCTTGCCCGCTGACTTGCTGCGGTTCCAGGATCCGTGCTCGGCGATCAGGACCTGGCCGCGATACTCCGGCGGGAACATCCGGCCCGTGTAGAACGTCACGGCCAGGGGCGCAACGTGGGGGCCGAGGAGCTGCACCGGGGGTTCGGCTGCGCTGCAGGTGCCGGCGGTGCCAAACTCCGGGTCGGGGATGCTACCCCCATGGCAATAGGGAAAGCCGAAGTCCAGGCCCGGCCGGCCGATCCGGTTGAGTTCGCAGGGCGGGACCTCGTCACCCAGCATGTCCCGGCCGTTGTCGGTGAACCAGAGTTCCCCGGTGCGGGGATGCCAGTCGAAGCCGACCGAATTTCGCACCCCCGTGGCAACGACTTCCCGCCCGCTGCCGTCTGGGTTCATGCGCAGGATGACCCCGAAACCGGGCTCCAGGCACACATTGCACGGGGCGCCGACGGGCACGTAGAGCTTGCCGTCTGGGCCAAAGGCCAGGTACTTCCACGCGTGCAGCGGCCCCTTGTACGGCAGGGCACCGTCGACCACTTCGGGGGCCGGTGGCGCCGTGCCCCGCGCCTCGGCGCCGGGATAGCGGAGGATGCGCTTCTGCTCGGCCACGTAGAGGGCCCCATCATGCAGCGCGACGCCGTTCGGCATGCTGAGGCCACTCGCGAAGGTCTCGACGGTGGGCGCGCCGCGCAGGGCGTCCCTCACGGCGTAGACCTTGCCCCCGGAGCGGGTACCCACGAACAGCGTGCCGCCGGGGCCGAGCGCCATGGAACGGGCGTTCGGCACGTTCTCGATCAGGATGTCGGCGCGGAATCCGGGAGGCAGCCGGAGAAAAGGGGCCGGCTTGCCGGGCGGCACTGGCTGGACGGACTGCCCTCCCGTGGCGCAGCCAGCGGTCAGGAATACCAGCGCGAGGACAGTCAGCAGTCGGTTCATCGGCAAGGACCTCCCGGCCCGGAGTTCAGCGCTCGACCAGCCAGAGCGACAGGGACGGCAGGAACGTGATCAGCAGCACCGCCCCGAGCAGGATCAGAATGAACGGCACGGTGGCGAGGCACACGTCCAGCACGGGCCGGCCGAACCGGTAGCTCGCAATGTACAGGTTCAGGCCGATGGGTGGCAGCAGGTAGCCGAGTTCCATGGTGGCCACGAAGATGATGCCGAGGTGGATGGGGTCGATGCCGTACTGCGCCGCAACGGGCAGCATGAGGGGCACTACCAGTACCAGCGCCGAGAAGATGTGCAGGATGCAGCCGATGAGCATGAGGAAGACGATCAGCAGCAGGAGGAAGCTCGTCTGGCTGCTGACGTACCGGGTGACCAGTTCGATGAGCTGCTGGGGAACACCCGCATCGATCATGTAGTTCGTCGACGCCAGCGAGATCCCCAGGATGAGCAGGATCCCGCCGACCAGCACCATGGAGTCCCGCACGATCGCCGCGAGCCGGTGGAACGGCACCTCGCGATAGATGAAGAGTTCGACCACCAGAACGTACACCACGGTGACGGCAGCGGCCTCGGAGACTGCGAAGTACCCACTGTAGATGCCCCCCAGCACGACGAGCGGCAGCGGCAGCTCCCAGGCAGCAGCCCTTATCGCGCCCCGGACCTCCGCCCAGGAGAACTCCGCGAGCGGTCGCCGGTTCCGCCGGTTGTGCCAGAGGCAGAAGGCCGCGAGGGCCAGCATCATGAGGACGCCCGGCACGATACCGGCCACGAACAGCGAATCGACGGAAACCTCGGCAATGATGCCGTAGATGATGAGGGGCAGGGACGGGGCGAACAGCAGGCCGAGGCTGCCCGACGATGTCACGAGTCCCAGGGTGAAGCGTTCGCCGTACCCGGCCTGGATCAGCGCGGGGAAGAGCAGCGCGCCGATCGCGATGATGGTCACGCCCGAGCCGCCGGTGAAGGCCGTGAACAGCGAGCAGGTCGCCACGGCCACCATCGCGAGCCCCCCCGGCAGCCAGCCCAGCAGCGCCGAACTCAGGCGGACCAGCCGGGCAGCGGCCTGGCTCTCGCTCAGCACATACCCGGCGAAGGTGAACAGGGGAATCGCCAGCAGGATCGGCGTTTCCGCAATCCCGAAGATCTCGATGGGAACGGCCGTGAGGTCGACCTCCGCGCGCGAATACCCGAGCAGCGCGCCCGCACCGATGATCGCGAAGAGCGGTGCGCCCAGCATCGCCAGCAGGAGCAGCACGAGGCTGGTGAGGATCATGCGTGACCGGAGCCGGCCGGCTGCCGGCGCGGGCGGAAGTGCCGCGGCAGGCCCGCCAGATAGCGGTAGGCAATGAGGACGAAGGCCGTGGGCAGGATGAGCTGGAAGGCCCATGCCGGCAGGTCGCCCAGCAGCTGGTCGCCAAACTCCCGGGACTCGGCGACAAACCGCCAGGACTGCCAGGCGAGGACTCCGGACACCCCGGCCGCGAACAGGTCGACCAGCACGGCGGCCCAGCGCCGGCCGGCAGGGGGCAGGAAGCGGGACAGGAGGTCGATGCGCAGGTGGACGTTGTCCCGGCTGGCGGCTATGGCTCCCAGCATGGCAGCCCAGAGGACCAGGAGGCGCAGCGCCTCGTCGGCCCAGGCGAGGCCGCTGCCGAACGCGCTACGCAGGATCACCTGGGACGCCGCAAGACCGATTATCAGGAACAGCGCCGTCCCGAGCAGCAGGTTCTCGACCAGGCGGCCGAAGCGCTCGGCGGGACCCGGGCGATCCTCCGCCGGCACGGCGGGTCCGCTCACGGCCGCTTGCCAGCTGCCGGGCCGCGCGCACCGCCCTTGCGGTAGTCCTCCAGGTGCTGGCGCACCTCGGCGAGCAACGCCGGCGAAAAGACGCCGTCAGCGGCCATCCCGTCCATGGCGGCGGACACGGTGGCGCGCCACGCGGGCACGTCGGCCGCATTGGGTTCGACGAACTTGAGGCCATTCGCCTTGAGCGCTTCAATCGCCTTGGCGTTGTCCTGGCGGTTCTGGGCATCGAGCCGCTGGTAGAGGGCCGTCATGACCTCGCGGATCACGGCCTGGTCGTCGGCACTCACGTTCTTCAGCGCACCCTTGTCGATGGCGAGGAAACCGAGGGTATAGGCGAGCGGCAGGTTGGTCAGGTACCGGGTCTTGGTGTACCACTGCAGGATCACCGCCCCGACCGGCGGGGTCGCGACGATGTCGAGGAGGCCGGTCTCGAGGCCGGTGAGCACGTCGGTGACCGGCAGCACGACGGGCGAGAGCTTGAGCGCCTCCATGGCCACGTAGCTGGTGCGGTCACCCTCCGGCACCCAGATCTTCTGGCCGCGCAGGTCGGCCAGGCTGGCGACGGGCTTGCTGGTGAGGAAGTAGGCGAATCCGCCACCCGCAAAGCCATAGGTGACGAAGCCATCCTTCTCGAGGCCGGCTGTGAGGCCGGCATCCATCCGCTGGCGGACGTAGTCCACCTCCTCCTGGGAGTTGAACAGCATGGGCAGGCCGTAGATGGAGATCTCCGGGTAGCGTTCCTCGAGGCTGTTGGAAGTGAATACCCCACCCTGGAGCTGCCCGATGCGGATCTTCCGGAGAACCTTCTTGTCGGTACCCTGGATGCCGCCACCGTAGAACTTGATGTTCACCCGCCCGCCCGTGCGATCCCGGATCTGCGTCCCCGCGGTGCGCAGGTCCTTCATCCAGGACGAGCCTTCCGGGGCCACGGTGGCGAGCTTCAGATCAACGGCCAGCCCGGCTGAGGGGAGCCAGGCCGCCACCAGGGCTGCCGCCAGTCTTACGATCCATGTCCGCAGCTTCACCGGCTCTTCCTCTGTTGGTTACGGGGTCCTAGAAGTAGTCGTCCGCGGAAGCGAGCAGTTCCGTCGCCTGCTTCCGGGCCAGCGTGTTCAGCAGCGTGTAGCCCTCCTGGCGCGGGTCGGTGGCGAGGACCTGGTTGAGGAGGTCGTCATGCAGTTCCCGGTCGTACACGAGCCGGGCGTAGCTGCGGGCGTACTCCACCAGCACGCCGAGATCGCGGCCCCCGGTCAGTTCCACTGCCTTCTCGAAGTAGGCGCGGCCCTCCTCCGGCTTGCCGCCCAGGGCCGGCGGCCGGAGCGTGTTCAGGATTCCCAGGTAGGCATTCACCGTCCCCGCGTCGGCGGGTGCACCAATGACCAGAAGGCGCTTCAGGGCCGCCTCGATGCGTGGCAGGCCGGCCAGGGCCTGCCAATCGTCGCTGTGGGTCCGAACGTAGGCCAGCGATCCTACCGCCGCACCGAACAGGGGGCTCGCTGCGGCCGGCCGCACCTGGGCAAGGCGGGACTCGAGGTCGGGAAAGGGCAGGTCGGCGAGTCCGCAGGCGGCGCTGCTGGCAGTGCAGGCAGCCCGGGCGCCGTAGTCCCGGGCGCGGGTGGCGAGGCTCGCGGCGCGGGCGGGGTCATCGACGAATACCACCGCATAGGCCGCGTAGAGGCGCGCAGCGGCGCCGAGCACCGCCGGTGAGGCGTCGGGGCCGGTCGCCAGGGAATCGAGCAGCACCAGGTAGGCCGGCAGGCTTTGCCGGACCAGTTCCGGATCGTCCTGGTTCAGGATGGCCGCGCCGAGGTTATCGGCGAGATCCCCGGCCGCGGAACTCGCCAGGCTCGCGCAGCCACCCACGCTGACCCCGAGGGCCAGCAGGGCTGCCAGCCCGAGGTGCCGCATCGAATCCCTGGTGCGTTGCACGCGGACCGCCGGCGGGCGGGGTGGCTCAGACCTTCTCGCGGATCCGGGCCGACTTGCCGCTGCGCTCGCGCAGGAAGTACAGCTTGGCGCGGCGGACGTCGCCCCGGCGCTTGACCTTGATCTCGGCGACGGTCGGACTGTGCAGCGGGAATACCCGCTCCACGCCCTCGCCATGGGAAATCTTGCGCACGGTGAAGGACGAATTGAGGCCCCGGTTGCGGCGAGCCACCACCACGCCTTCGTAGGCCTGGAGCCGCTCGCGGTTGCCCTCCTTGACCCGGACCTGGACGATGACCGTGTCCCCCGGCGCGAAGTCGGGGATGTCGCTCTTGAGGGCCTCGGCTTCGAGCTTCTCGATGATGTTTGCCATTGCTGCAGTTCCAGTAGTTCCGGTTCAGTTGTCCGTCGGTTCAGTCGTCCGGAGGGCCGCCTGCTCGGCGCGAAATTCCCCGAGCAGCTTCTGGTCCTCGTCACTCAGTTGCCGGCCACGCAGCAGGTCGGGTCGCCGGAGGCTGGTCCGGCCCAGTGCCTGCTTGCGCCGCCAGCGGCGAATCGCCTCGTGATTGCCTTCGGTCAGCACCCGGGGTACGGGCCTGCCGTGGGCAATCTCCGGCCGCGTGTAGTGCGGATGATCGAGCAACCCGTCGGCAAATGACTCCTGCTCTGCCGACTGCTCGTCCCCCAGCACCCCGGGGCACAGTCTCAAGGTCGCGTCGAGCACGGCCATGGCCGCGATCTCTCCGCCACTCAGCACGAAATCCCCGACCGAGATCTCCTCGCCGCCGGCGATCTCGATTAGTCGCTCGTCAAAACCCTCGTACCTCCCGGCCACCAGGACCAGGCCCGGCAGCGCGGCAAAGTCCCTGGCGGTCGCCTGGTCGAAGGGTCGCCCCTGCGGACTCAGGAAGACCACCGGGCTGCCCTCCGGCACCACGCGCCGGGCGGCCGCGATGGCCGTCGCGAACGGCTCCACCCGGATCACCATGCCCGGACCGCCCCCATAGGGACGGTCGTCCACCGTGCCGTGCGGGTCCGTCGCGTAGTCCCGCGGATCGATGGCCGTCACCCGGGCAAGTTCCCGGCGGATGGCGCGGCCCACGACCCCGAACTGCACCACCGGTGCCAGCATGTCGGGGAACAGCGTCACGACCGCCACGTCCACGTCCGGCTCCTCGACTCCGTCGCCTGGCCGTGGCGCCGGAATCAGAATTCCGGGTCCCACTCCACGGTAATCACCCGGCTGTCGCCATCCACCGTCCGCACCACGCTGCCGTAGAGGAACGGGATCAGGTACCGCCGGGCACCCACGACCACCATCACGTCGTTGGCGCCGGTTTCGAACAGGTGATCCACGACGCCGAGGCTCTCACCTGCCCGGGTCCGCACCTCCATGCCCTGGAGATCGACCCAGAAATACTCGCCCGCTGCGGCCGGGTTGCCCGGGGTTTCCGGGCCCAGCGCGCGGCGATCCACCTCGATCTCTGCCCCGACCAGGGCCGCCGCCGCGTCCCGGTCGTCGATGCCCGCCAGGGATGCCACCACGCCGTTGCCCTGGACCTGGCCGTCCCGCACCGTGACTACCGTCCTGGTCCCGTCCCGCCGCAGGTGCCAGGGGCCGTAGCGGAGGACGTTGGCCCGGGGCGAGGTGTAGGAGTACACCTTGACCCAGCCCCGGACCCCGAATACGCCCGAGATCCGGCCGATGCCGACCCGCCCGGACGCGCCGTCACCGGCGCCCGCCAAGGCGCAGGCCTCAGGCCGCCTTCGCGGGCGCCTGCTGCCGGAATTCCTTCACCAGCGCCGCCACCCGCTCCGACGCCTGGGCGCCCACGCCGAGCCAGTACTCGTAGCGGCCCAGGTCGATCCGCAGCCGCTCCTCGTTGGCGGTGGCGAACGGACTGAAAAAGCCGATGCGCTCGATGTAACGACCGTTGCGGGCCCGCCGCGAGTCGCTCACGGCCAGGTGATAGAAAGGCCGCCCCTTGGCGCCTCCGCGGGACAGACGGATAGTGACCATCGCTGTTGATTTTCCTTGAGAATGCCAGTCCCGGGCCGGTGGGACCCGAGTAACCGCGGAATAGTACGCGAAAAGCGGCCGGTTGGCACCGTTTCCGGGGCCATCCCCCGGCTAGCGGGGCAACCCGGGCAGCCCCCGGAGCAGCTTGCGAAAGCCCCCCTGCCCCATCTTCTTCATCATTTTCTGCATCTGGGCATGCTGCTTCAGCAGCCGGTTGACCTCCTGGACGGGCAGGCCTGCACCACCGGCAATGCGCCGCCGCCGGGACCCGTCCACGATCGCCGGGCGACGCCGTTCCCGCGGGGTCATGGAATCGATGATGGCGATTTGGCGACGCAGCATGCGGGCATCGATCTGCCCGGCGAGCTTGTCCGGGGACATGCCCGCCGGGAGGGGCAGCTTGCCGAGCAGGCTTTCCACGCCGCCGAGGCCTGCGATCTGCTGCAGCTGGGCCTTGAGGTCGTTGAGGTCGAACTGCTTGCCGCTGGCGACTTTCTCCGCGAGCCGGGTGGCCGACGCCTGGTCGGCCTTGCGCTGGACTTCCTCCACCAGGGAGAGAACGTCGCCCATGCCGAGGATGCGCGAAGCCATGCGATCCGGGTGGAAGGCCTCGAGCTCGGTCACCGCCTCGCCACTGCCCAGGAACTTGATCGGCTGGCCGGTGACGGCCTTCACCGACAACGCGGCACCCCCGCGGGCGTCACCATCGGCCTTGGTCAGGATCACACCCGTGAGCGGCAGGGCCTCGGCAAACGCGCGGGCTGCATTGACCGCGTCCTGGCCGGCCATGCTGTCGACGACGAACAGCGTCTCGACAGGATCGATGCCGGTACGCATGGCCCGAAGCTCGTCGAGCAGTTCCACGTCGAGCCGGCTGCGGCCGGCGGTGTCGACGATCAGCACCTCGCACTGCTCCCGCCGGGCACGGGCCAGTGCCTGGCTGGCAATGCCCACGGGGCCGGGGGCGGTGTCACCGGTCAGGAATGGCACGTCGATGCTGGCCGCGAGGCGCTCGAGCTGCAGGATTGCGGCCGGCCGCTGGGTGTCCGTACTGACGAGCGCCACGCGCTTGCCGAGCCGGTCACGAACGTAGAGGGCGAGCTTCGCGGCTGTGGTGGTCTTGCCCGCACCCTGGAGGCCGGCAAGGAGGATGACCGCCGGTGGCTGGTGGCGCAGGTTCAGCTCCGCGAGGCCCTCGCCGAGGGTGCGGGTGAGTTCCTCGTGGATGATGCGGACGAACACCTGGCCCGGCGTCAGGCTGCGCAGGACGTCGGTGCCGAGCGCCCGCTGGCGGACGAGTTCGACGAAGTCCCTGACGACCGGCAGGGCGACGTCGGCCTCGATGAGGGCACGGCGCACGTCCCGCACGGCGTCCTGGATGTTCTCCTCGGTGAGGCGTCCCCGGCCCCGGACCTGGTCCAGGACGCCGCGCAGGCGGTCACTCAGGGTATTGAACATGGCGGATAGTCCCGTGCTTCACCGGCAAGCGCCGCCAGGCCATTCTAATCCGGGAGCCCTGCCCCGGTCCTTCCTTGACAGTGGCGCCGCGGCTTCGAGACCATGAGCCCGTCACAGCCCGCAACCGGGGTCCGTCGAACTTGGGCGAAGATGTCTCCGCAGGAGTCCTGGTCTGGCTCCTCGTTCTGCTGCTGCTGATCTCGGCGTTCTTCTCCGGTTCGGAAACCGCCCTGCTCACCCTGAACCGCTACCGTTTGCGTCATCGCGCCCGCCAGGGGCACCTGGGCGCCCGGGTCGCCGAGCGGCTGCTCGCACGGCCCGACCGCCTGATCTCCCTGATCCTGATCGGCAGCAATGTCGCCAACACCCTGGCCACGTCCCTGGTGACCCTCGTGGCGCTGCGCATCGGCGGACCCGGCGGCGTGGCCGTGGCCAGCGTCGGGCTCGCGTTCGTGATCATGATCTTCACGGACGTCATGCCGAAGACGGTCGGCGCCATCCGCTCCGAGCAGCTCGGGCCGCCGGCCGCGCTCGTGTACTTCGTGCTGCTCAAGGTCACCCTGCCGGTGGTCTGGCTGGTGACCGCGATCTCCAATGCCCTGCTCCGACTGTTTGGCGTCCGCCCCGACCAGGCGGCGCAGCAGCACCTCACGCTGGACGAACTCCGCACGATCGTCACTGATGCCGGGGCCCTCCTGCCCCGCCGCCGGCAGCGCATGCTCATGTCGATACTGGAACTCGAGGACATGACGGTCGATGAGATCATGGTGCCCGACAACGAACTGGTGGGTATCGACCTGGACGACGACTGGGATGAGATCGCCTCGACGCTCACGGGCTCGAGGCACAGCCGCCTGCCGGTCTACCGGGGCAACATCGAGAACCTCCTCGGCCTGCTCGAGGTGCGGTCCCTGGTGGGCACCCTCACCGGCGCCCTCGACAGGGCGGCGGTCGAGAGGCTGATGACCGAGCCGTTCTTCGTGCCGGAAGGCACCTCCCTGCACAGCCTCCTGGCCCAGTTCCACCGCTCCGGCCAGCGCACGGGCTTCGTCGTCGATGAGTACGGCGACCTTCAGGGCATGGTCACGGTGGAGGACATCCTCGAGGAAATCCTCGGCGAGTTCTCGACCAGCCAGGAAGGAGGCGAGGCGGACGTCAGCCGGGACCCGTCGGGAGATGCCTGGCTGGTGAATGCCGGCATCAATGTGCGGGCCCTGAACCGCATGATGCGCTGGCAGCTGCCCACGGATGGACCCACCACGCTGAACGGCCTGATCCTCGAGAAACTCGAGACCATTCCCGAGCGCGGGACAGCGCTGCTCCTGAACGGCTACCGGGTGGAGATCCTCGAGACCGGCGGCAATGCCGTCACCAGCGTGCGGATCACGCCTCCAGCGCCGGCAGCATCCGCATGATGTCGCGCAGGTGGTCGGCCGGCGTGATGGCAAGCCCATCGATCGGCTGGCGCGGCGTGTTGGCGCGCGGAATCACCGCCCGGGTGAAGCCCACCTTGGCCGCCTCCCGGAGGCGCTCCTCCCCGTAGGCCACGGGGCGCACCTCGCCAGCGAGTCCGACTTCCCCGAATACCACGAGCCCCTTGGGCAAGGGCTTGTCCCGCAGGCTCGAGACGACGGCGAGCAATGCAGCAAGGTCCGCCGACGGCTCGATGATGCGGACACCACCCACCACGTTCACGAAGACGTCGGTCGAGTGGGTCGCCAGGCCCGCGTGGCGGTGCAGGGCCGCCAGCAGCAGGGTCAGCCGGTTCTGCTCCAGCCCGATCGCCACGCGCCGGGGCGGCCCTGCGCCGCCCTGGTCGGCAAGCGCCTGCACCTCGACCAGCAGGGGTCGGCTGCCCTGGTGCACGGCGGTGACGACGCTGCCCGGCACCGGCTCTCCGCGTTGTGAGACGAACAGCGCGGACGGGTTGCGCACCTCGCGGATGCCGCCTTCGGACATCACGAAGATACCGATCTCGTTGGCGGCGCCGAAGCGGTTTTTCACCGACCGCAGGATACGAAAGCGGCTGGCCGTCTCGCTCTCGAAGTACAGCACCACGTCGACCATGTGCTCCAGCAATCTTGGACCCGCGATCTGGCCATCCTTGGTTACATGTCCGACGAGGATCACCGCGATGCCGGACTCCTTGGCGAGCCGGACCAGGTATCCGGCGCAGGTGCGGAGCTGGTTCGGTGAGCCGGGCGTCGATGGCAGCAAGTCCGTCGCCATGGTCTGGATGGAGTCGACGATCACGCAGGCCGGCCGGATCTCGTGCACCGCGGCCAGCACGTCTTCCACCCGGGTGGTGGCGATGGCGTGGACGGTGGACAGGTCGGCGCCAAGTCGCTGGCCCCGCAGGCTGACCTGCTGCAGGGACTCCTCCCCGCTCGCGTACAGAGTGCCCCCCGCCGCCCCGAGGCGCGTCGCCGCGGTAAGGAGCAGCGTGGACTTGCCGATACCCGGGTCCCCGCCGAGCAGCACCACCGACCCGGGCACGAGGCCGCCCCCCAGCGTCCGGTCGAGTTCGGTCATGCCGGTGGACAGACGGGCCACCGACTCCGTACCCACCTCGCCCAGCCGGCGGACCGGCGCGACGGGGCCTGTCGCCCCCGCCGGCGCCTTGCCGGGACCAGCGGTCCCCGGCTCCAGGGCATTCCAGGCACCACAGGCAGGGCACTGGCCCTGCCACTTGGGCACCGCTGCCCCGCACTCGCTGCAGACGAAGCTCTTTGCGTTCCTGGCCATGATTTTCCTGGTGTCTGGACCGGCCGGGCCGCCGGGCTGCCGGGCGCACTGGTTTCGCGACGGACAGCCCGGCCAGTGGGGGCAAAAGCACCACCCAGTTCTCAATCCGCTCCGGCTGATCCGCATACTATTTTGTAATGTTGTTCCGGGACAGTCAGGGCAACGGCCTGCCGAGCGAGGCCGCCCAGGCGGGGCTGTGCGCGGTGCTGGCGGTGTTCTTCGCCCTGGGCGGGGATCGCCTCGTCGGTATCGAGCGCGGCTTCTATGACCTGTCCCAGCGCGTTTCCGCCACGACGTCGGCCGCTCCCGTCGTGATCGTGCAGCCTGAAGGCTCCGGTGATCTCTGGTCGGACCCCCGCGCCGGGGACCTCATCGGCGTCCTGCGCGGCGCTGGCGCCCGGGTGATCCTGCCCGCGACCCCGGCACCCCCGGCGCCAGACCCGGCCGAGCTGAGCCGGCTGCAGCAACTGCTCCGCCTCGAGGAGCGTGGCGACGCGCCCGTTGGCGAACCCGGTCCCATCCGGCGCCAGCTCGCGGCTGCCGAGGAAAGGGCACGCCAGCAGCAGCAGTTGGCCGATGCGATCCGGACTGCTGGCAACGTGGTGGTAGGGCTCGGTACCACGGATTACCGCCCCGGAGCCGGGCGATCGAGCGAACCGTGCGGTGCCCGGATCACCCCCAGCGCGCCGGCCGGTGCCGTCCCCGTGGCCCTGCCGGAAGCCGCGCTCGTGCCGGCGGCGCCGGGAATCTGCGCCGCGGCGGCAGCCATCGGCCACGTGGCCCAGCTCACCGACCGGGACGGCGTGGTCCGGCGTGCCGCCCCCGAGTTGCAGACGGAACACGGCCTGGTACCGCCGGGTGCCCTCGCCGCCCTGCGCCTGGCCGGCGAGGAGCCCCTCACTGCGGGTGCCTACGCCCGGTACTACGCGGCGGGGAGCGGCGCGGGTTTCCCGGTAGTCACCGCCACGGACCTGCTGGCCGGCCGCAACCTGCCGGCCGTCGACGGCCGCTTCGTGGTGATCGGCAGTCCCGCCGGCCTGCCCGGCGCGGCGAGGACCCCCCTGCCTGGGCCCTCTGGGCCGAGTTGGGCCTCGCACTGCTGCTGGCGGGTGCCGCCGCGCTGACGGGCCGGCTCACGCTGCCCGCGGCGTCGGCCGCCGCCGTCGGTACCATGACCCTGCTGCTCGCCCTGGAATACGCCCTCATCACGGGCGCCGGCCTCTGGCTGCACCTCGCGGGTCTCGGCCTCTTCTGCCTGACTGGCGTGGCCCTGATCCAGTCCGCCGTTCAGCTCGCTCGCTTCACGGGACCGGACAGCCGCGGGGACGACGGCGCTGCGCCGGGCGTACCCGGCCCGGGCGACGAACTCGACCTTGGCTTCTCCGTGCTACGCCAGCAACCCACCACCGAACGCACGAAGGCACAGCTCTACGACCTCGCCATGGCGCACGGGAAGAAGCGCGACTACGCCCGGGCGGAACGGGTATTCCGTTACCTGCACGCCCGGGACCCCGGCTATCGGGACGTGGGCGCCAAGCTCGAGAAGCTGTCGGGTGCCAGGGGCGGCCCGCCCCCGCGGGCTGCCGCCGCCGGCCCGGGCCAGGGATCGGCGGCCGTCGCCGCCGCCGTGGTGCCAGCAGCCGCACCGGCCACCCGGAGTCTTGGGCGGTACGAACTTGAACGCGTGATCGGGCGCGGCGCCATGGCCACCGTCTACCTGGGACGGGACCCGACCATCAATCGCCGCGTCGCCATCAAGACCCTGCCGCTCGCCGAGGAATTTGCCGACAGCGACCTCGCCACTGCCCGGTCACATTTCCTCCGCGAGGCTGAGTCCGCGGGCCGGCTCAACCACCCTTACATCATTTCCATCCACGACGCCGGGGAAGACAACCACGTTGCGTACCTCGCCATGGAGTACTTCGAGGGCAAGCCGCTCAGCCACTATGCCCAGCTTGGCCGCCTGCTGCCTCCGAAGGTCGTGTTCGAGCTGATGGCTCGCGCGGCCGAGGCGCTGCATTACGCCCATGGGCAGAACGTCGTCCACAGGGACGTAAAACCCGCCAACCTGATGTACGACATCGACTCCGACCGGCTGAAGCTCACCGACTTCGGCATCGCCCGGCTGACGGACTCGAGCCGCACGCGCACGGGCATCATCCTGGGGACGCCCTCCTACATGTCCCCCGAGCAGCTGTCCGCAAGCAAGGTCACGGGCCACTCGGACCTCTATTCGCTGGGCGTGACGATGTACCACCTGCTCACCGGGGCGCCGCCGTTCCAGGCGGACTCAATCCCCAAGCTGATGGACAAGATCGTCCACCAGAAGCACCGTCCCGTGGCCGACATCCGCGACGACGTCCCCGCCTGCGCGGACGCGATCCTCGACCGGGCTCTCGCCAAGAACCCGGCCGACCGCTACGAGAACGGCAAGGCCATGGCGTTGGCCCTGCGGGAGTGTTGTAGTACGTTCCCGGCGGACATCGTATGACCCTGCGCACCAAATTCAACAACGTCCAGCTCTCCGACACGGGGCGCGTGCGCGAGCACAACGAGGATGCCGTGGGCAGCAATGGCGACACGGGCCTCCTCGTGCTCGCCGATGGCATGGGCGGTTACAACGCCGGCGAGGTGGCCAGCGGCATCGCAGTGCGCACGGTCCTCGAACTGGTGCCGCCGGCGTGCGAGCGGGAGACCCGCCATGGTACGGATGCCGAGACCGGGCTCATGCGCCAGACGATCATCCTGCGCGATGCCATCGCCCGGGCCAACCGGGTGATCCACCAGACCGCGAAGACCCAGCCCCAGTGCGAAGGCATGGGCACCACCATCGTGGCGTGCCTCTTCTACGACAACCGGGTGTCCATCGCCCACGTCGGCGACTCCCGCCTCTACCGTTTCCGGAAGAACCGCTTCGAGCAGCTCACCATGGACCATTCCCTGCTCCAGGAGCTGGTCGACCGGGGCTTCTATTCCCAGGAAGAGGCCGCCCGGTCGACCAACCGGAACTACGTGACCCGGGCCCTCGGCGTCGACGCCAATGTCCAGGTGGAGGTGCAGGAACTCGAGGTCCAGCCTGGCGACATTTACCTGCTCTGTTCGGACGGCCTGCCGGACATGGTGGAGGACGAGGATATTCACTTAACGATCAGCACTTTTAGTGCTAATCTTCAAATGGCCGGTCAACAGCTGATCCAGCTCAGCAACGACCATGGGGGCAAGGACAATGTCTCGGTCATCCTCTCGCAGGTCGTCGAGCCGTTCCCGGCGAAGACCGGGGTCCTTGCCCAGTTCCGACGCATGTTTCAGTGAGATACAGGCAGTGCGGTCATGGCACGACTCATTCTGAGCCTCGACGGCCAGGTTCTGGCCGAGTACAACATGTCGAAGGAGCGGTATACCGTCGGCCGGCTCCCGGATAACGACATCCGGATCGACAACCCGACCGTCAGCGGCCATCACTCCCTGGTGATCAATATCCTCAATGACTCGTTCCTCGAGGACCTGAACAGCACCAACGGCACCTACGTCAACGGCCGGCTCATCAAGAAGCATGCCCTGCAGAACGGCGACGTGGTCACGGTCGGCCGGCACCAGCTGCGCTTCGTGGACGGCTCGGCGGACGAGGAAGACGAGTTCGCGAGCACCATGGTGATCGAGCGGCAGGCCGGCGGTGTCGAAGCCCTGGCCAAGGCCGCCGCCGTGTCCGCTGCCAGCCTCAATGGGGGTTCAGGCCCCGCACCGGCGGCGCCCTCACCCGCCGCGGCCCGCCCCGACCCGGCGGTCCGCCCGCTGGCCGTGGCCAAGGTGCAAGTGCTGAATGGCACGTTCGCGGGCCGCGAGATTGCCCTGAACAAGGCCCTCACGACCCTCGGCCGCCCCGGTGTGCAGGTGGTCGCGATCACCCGCCGGGCCGATGGTTACCACCTGGTGCAGGTCGAGAACAAGCCGGGCAATCCCCCGCCGCGCCTCAACGGTCAGGACCTGGGACCCCAGGCCCGTAAGCTCAGCGACAACGACGTCGTCGAGATCATCGGCATCAAGATGGGCTTCTTCCTCGCCTAGGCGGGGACGGCCGCGGGTGCCGGCGCGGGGCTGTCGAGCCGGACCGCCACGCGGCGGTTGATGCCCGTCATCAGGGTCCAGGGAATCGTGCGGGCGGCTCCGGCAACCTCTTCCACCGTCGGTCCGTCACCCCAAAGCACCACCCGGTCACCCGGTCGCACCCCGGGCACATCGGTCACGTCGATCGTCAGCATGTCCATGGAGACCCGCCCCACCACTGGTGCCAGGCTGTCGCGCACGCCCACCGGGGTCCCCCCGGCCACGTGCCAGGGGTAGCCATCGGCGTAGCCCGCGGCGGCCACCCCGAGGATGCTGTCCCGAGGTGCCATCCAGTGCCCGCCATACCCCACCCGCTGGCCCTTCGGCACGGGCTTCACGGAAATGAGCCGGGTCTCGAACGACATCGCCGGCCGCAAGCCGAGTTCCGCGGCCTGGCGGGATCTCAGGGGCGAAGCCCCGAACAGCATGATGCCTGGCCGCACCCAGTTCCGGCCCCGGATCGGGAGTGCGCCTCCGCTACGCAGGGTGTCGGGCCACTGCAGGATGGCGGCCGAATTGGCAATGCTGACGTCCCCGTCCCAGCCGGCCAGCAGCGTGCCGAACGCCTGCAACTGACCCGCCGTCTCCGGGTCCATGTGGTCGTCGGCGCAGGCCAGGTGGGTCATCAGCGTAACTTCTCCCACCGCGGGCAGGGCCTTGAGTCGCGCCAGCAGCCCGGGACAGGCCTCGGGAGTCACGCCGAGCCGGCCCATGCCAGTGTCGACCTTGAGCCAGCAGGCAACGGGTGCGACGGGGCGGGCCCCGGCAAACAGGGTCACCTGCTGTTCCGAGTGCACCACCACGTCCACGCCAAGCGACGCTGCAGCGGCCAGCTCGGCCGGCGTCAGGCAGCCACCGAGCACGACCAGGCGCTGGGTGATCCCCGACTCCCGGAGCTGGGCGGCTTCCTCGAGGCGCGCCACTGCAAAGGCTTCGGCGTCCTCCAGCAGGCGGGCCACCTGCACCAGCCCGTGGCCGTAGGCGTTCGCCTTGATGACCGCGAGCACGGGACAACCCGGGGCCAGTTCCCGGACCCGGGCGAGGTTGCTTCTCAGCGCTGCTGGCCGGATGACCGCGACGGCGGCCGGGGTCACTGAAAGCCCTCGATCTCGGGCATGTAGTTCTCGAACTTCGTGAAGCGGCCGAGGAAGGTGAGCGGGAACTCGCCGGTGGGACCGTTACGCTGCTTGGCCACGTTGATGTCGGCAATACCTTTGCGGGGCGTATCCGGGTTGTAGACCTCGTCCCGGTAGATGAACAGGATGAGGTCCGCGTCCTGCTCGATGGCACCGGATTCGCGCAGGTCCGACATCACCGGCTTCTTGTCGGTACGCGACTCGACGCTGCGGTTCAGCTGGGAGAGTGCAATCACGGGGACCCGTAACTCACGCGCGAGCGCCTTGAGGGACCGGGAGATCTCCGAGATCTCGGTGGCCCGGTTCTCGGCATTGCCCGCCACCCGCATGAGCTGGAGGTAATCGACGACGATGAGGTCGAGCCCGCGCTCGCGCTGCAGGCGCCGGGCTCTTGCTCGGACTTCGGTGGGCGTCATCGCGGGCGTGTCGTCGATGTAGATCGGCGCCTCAGCCATCTGCTGGATGGCGCCGTGGATGCGCGGCCAGTCATCGTCGCCGAAGCGGCCATTGCGCAGGTGGGACTGGTCCACGCGGCCGAGGGAGGCAACCATGCGGAACGCCAGCTGCTCCACGGACATTTCCATGCTGAACACCGCCGCGGCCTTGCCGTCGCCGAGGGCCGCGTTCTCCGCAATGTTGAGGGCAAGGGTCGTCTTGCCCATGGAGGGACGGCCCGCAATGATGATCAGGTCGCCGGGCTGCAGGCCCGACGTGAACTCGTCGAGGCGGACGAACCCCGTGGGCAGGCCGGTGATGGCGCCCTGGGACTGGTGCAGGGCGTCGAGCCGGTCGATGGTGGACTTGAGGACTTCCTTGATGCGCACGAAGCCGGATCCCCGCCGCTGGCCCCGTTCGGCGATCTCGAAGACCCGGCGCTCCGCCTCGTCCACCAGCTCGGCGATTGGCCGTCCCTCCGGCCGGTAGGCCGACGAAGCGATGTCATTGCCGACCTCGATCAGGCGGCGCAGCAGGGCGCGCTCGCGGATGATCCGCGCGTAGTAGGTGACGTTGGCCGCGCTCGGCGTGTCGGTGACGAGTTCCCCGAGGTACGGGGCCCCGCCCGCATCGGCGAGCTCACCCCGGGAAGCCAGGAACTCGGCCAGGGTCACCGGGTCGGCGGGCTGGCTGCGCTCGGCCAGGCCCTCGATGGCGCTGAAGATCAGGCGATGATCAGGCCGGAAGAAGTCCGGCGCGGACACGAGGTCAGCGATGCGGTCCCAGCTGCTGTTGTCGAGCATCAACCCGCCCAGCAATGCCTGCTCGGCCTGGTTGGAACTCGGGGGCGCGGGCACGTCCGGCAGCGACCCCGTGTCACGTCGCACGCCGGGGTTTGCCATGGGCAGCCCGATCCCGGTCGCGGTACTAGGCGGACTTGCCGCCGTCGTCTTCGCCGACCACCGTGACGCGGATGACCGCGTTCACGTCGCTGTGCAGGTGCAGTTCGATGGCATGCTCGCCGAGCGTGCGGATCGGGCCATCTGGCAGCCGGACCTCGCTCCGCTTGATCATGACGCCGGCGGCCGTGCAGGCCTCGGCGATGTCCGCGGTACCGAGCGAGCCGAAGAGCTTGCCCTCGGTGCCCGCCTTGGCCGTCAGCCGGATGGCGAGCTGGCCGGCGCTCTCGGCACGCTGGCGCGCGGCGGCGAGTTCATCCGCCTCCTTCTTCTCGAATTCGGCCCGGCGGGCCTCGAACACGGCCACGTTGGCCGGCGTGGCCAAGGTCGCCTTGCCCCGGGGCAGGAGGAAATTGCGCCCGTAGCCGGACCGGACCCGGACCCGGTCACCGATGTTGCCGAGGTTTTCGACTTTCTCGAGAAGAATCACGTCCATGGTTACGTTCTCTTGGGTTGCGTCGCAAAGGCCGTCAGGCGCCCCGCAGGGCCGCGTATTAAACCACATTCCGGCCCCGCCGCAGGGACACGAAATTGTCCGCCAGCCCAGCGGCGGCCAGGGCCACCAGGCCCATGCCGGCCAGGGGCGCCCCGATCAGCAGGGGGCCATACAGGACCAGGGGCCAGACGCGGGGCCACTGGCGCGCGTCGGCGGTCCAGTGCACGACCGCGAGCCCCTGGGCGGCGAAGCCCGTGCCAAGTACCAGCAGCAGGCCACCCCCCAGGGTTTCAAGGCCAGCCGCCAGCAACACCAGGGCAATGGCAGCGGCCACCGCGAGTACCCGCCCCAGGCGCAGCATCAGGAACTGCCGGCGCCAGTGGGCGGGATCGTCCGCGTGCCGCCCTAGCCAGAGGCCGAGGATCAGGGCGAGGAGCCAGGTCGACAGCAGGCTGGCGGCCAGGACGCCATGCATCAGGGCAGCGAGCGTTCCCAGCCAGCCGGCTGGCAGGCCCTCCGCCTGGGGCAGTCCGGCCGCCTTCACCAGCCCGGTCAGGACCGGCTCCCAGAACCCCCGGGCGTCGGGGACGGCCAGGGTGGCCACGAGCACGCCAGCGGCTGCCGCGATGACCAGGGACTGGACTGGCAGGTCCACCGTGCCAAACCGGGCCAGCTGGGCGCCTGCCAGCACCGCGCCGGACCAGAGGACGCCCGCGACCAGCACCGCCGGCAGGGGCGATGCGGCTGTTGCGTCACCGCCGGCTATCCCGAGGATGGCCGCCAGGATGCCGATGGCCAGCGCGACGTCGAGTCCTGCCACCCGCCAGCCGGCGACGCGGGACGTGAGCACGATGAGCGCGGCGCTCATGACGTTGGTCAGCGGCAGCACGAACAGCCCGACGATGACCGCGACACGCGCGGCCCGTCTCTCGAGCAGCCAGCGGATCACCGGACCCGGGCCTCCAGCCCGCGGAGCGGCAGGGGCAGTGCGTGCCGGCTCTGTGTTTGCCGGCTCTGTGTTTGCCGGCTCAGTGCTTGCCGGCTCAGTGCTTGTCGGTGTAGGGCAGCAGCGCGAGGAAGCGGGCGCGCTTGATCGCCGTCGACAGCTGCCGCTGGTACCGGGCCTTGGTGCCCGTGATGCGGCTCGGCACGATCTTGCCGGTCTCCGTGACGTAGGCGCGAAGCGTTTCGAGATCCTTGTAGTCGATCTCCTTGACGCCCTCGGCGGTGAATTTGCAGAACTTGCGGCGGCGGAAGTACTTGCTCATGGGGGGATTGTCCTGGATTCAGTGGGGTCCGGATGGGTCGACTGCGGACGGCCTCAGGCCGCCGCACCCTCGGAATCGGGGGCATCGCCGTCATCACCCCGGCCCCTCACCGGCCCGTCACCATCGTCGGACCGCGGCGGACGACCACCCTCGTCGGCAGCCTTCACGAGCGGGGAGGCCTCGGTAACCGCCTCGTCCCGGCCGATGACCAGGTGACGGAGGACGGCGTCGCTGAAGCGGAAGGCGCCGACCAGCTCCGCAAGGGTTGGCTGGTTGCACTCCACGTTCATCAGGACGTAGTGGGCCTTGTGGACCTTGTTGATGGAGTGGGCGAGCTGGCGCCGGCCCCAGTCCTCGTGCCGGTGAACGTGGCCACCGCCGGTCGTAATCATGCTGCGATAGCGCTCGACCATGGCCGGCACTTGTTCGCTCTGGTCCGGGTGGACGAGAAAGACGATCTCGTAGTGACGCATCAGGCTGGCTCCTTGCGGGTTTCAGCCACCCGTCCCGGGGGTGCCGGTCGGTGTGGCAAGGGTCGCGGCGGGGTACCCCGGCGCGGGCCCGCCATCTTAGCGGACCCGGTGTCCGCCGGGCAACCCGGGAACCGGGACTGCCCGCTGGCGCAGGCACTCGTACAGGCAGATGCCCGCGGCCACGGCCACGTTGAGGCTGCTCACGGTCCCCCGCATGGGGAGGCTGACCCGGTGGTCGCAACGCTCACTGGTCAGCCGTCGCAGCCCCTCCCCCTCGGCTCCGAGCACCAGGGCGATGCCCGTGGTCAGGTCGACGTCGTAGAGGGAGGCGTCGGCCGCGTCATCCGTACCGACGATCCACAGGCCCGCCTGCTTCATGGTCTCGAGGAAGCGGACCAGGTTGCCGACCTCGACGATGGCCTGGGCCTCCGCGGCGCCGGCAGCCACCTTGCTGACCACGGGCGTGACCGCCACGTTCCGGTTCCGGGCGACGACCACGAGGTCGGCCCCGGCCGCGTCGGCGGTTCGCAGGCAGGCACCGAAATTGCGCGGGTCCTGGATGCCGTCCAGGACCAGGACCAGCGGCTTGTCGACCCGGGCCAGCAGGTCCCGTGCCGCGGCCTCGGACAGGGGCCCGGTCTCCCGGGCAAGGGCCGCGACGCCCTGGTGCTTCGCGGTGCCAGTGAGCCGGGTGAGCTCATCCGCCGGCACCGTATCGACGCGGGCGGCCAGCAGCAGGACTTCCGCAAGGCGGGCACGGCGGTCCGCGCCGAGGCCCTCCTGGAGATAGACGCGCTCGACCGCCTCCGGCCGTGAGGCCAGCAACTGCCGGACGGGGTGGATGCCATACAGGAGCCGGGTGCCCATGGCGCCCCTCATCGACCGCGCCGGGCGACGACGGGGCCGGACCTGCGCCGGCGCTGCGGCCCGGTCCGGGTCGTTTCGGCCGCATCGAGCATGAGGTCGATGCGGGCCTCGTCCGGGTCAACGCGTACCACCCGCACCCGCAGGTCATCACCCAGGTTGAACGTGCGGCCGGTCCGCTCGCCGCGCAGGCCACGCCCCCCGGGGGCCAGGTGGTAATAGTCGCTGGGCAGGCTCGTGACGTGGACGAGGCCGTCGACGAACAGGTCGCGGAGCATCACGAATAGACCGAAATGGGTGACGCCGGTCACCACGCCTTCCAGCACGGCCCCCACATGTTCCTGCATGAACAGGCACTTGCAGCGAGCTTCGACGTAGCGGGTGGCCTCGTCCGCCCGCCGCTCCTGCATGGAGTTGACGGTGCCGAGGTGCTCGGCACCGGGCAGGTCGAGGGCGAAGGCCGCGGGCTTGCCGCCGTCGAGCAGGTGGCCGATGCCGCGGTGGACTACCAGGTCCGGGTAGCGGCGGATCGGCGACGTGAAGTGCGCGTAGGTGGCCAGTGCGAGGCCGAAGTGCCCGGTGTTCGCGGGCTGGTACACCGCCTGCTTCATGCTGCGCAGGACGGCCGTCGCGAGCATGGGGAAGTCCGGCCGGTCGCTGATCTGGCGGAGGGCTTCGTTGATGTCCCGTGGACGGCGCCCGGCAGTCTCCGCCAGGGGCACGCCGAGGCTCTGGAACAGGTGACGGAGCTCCTCGAGCTTGTCGCCCTCCGGCCCCGCGTGAACCCGGTAGAGTGTGGTCAGCTTGTGCCGGAGCAGGTAGCGGGCCGCCTCCACGTTGGCGGCGATCATGCATTCCTCGATCAGGCGATGGGCGTCGTTGCGCATCCGGGAGCCGACACCGAGGATGGCGCCGGTGTCGGCATCGAGCCGGATCTTCACCTCCGGCAGGTCCAGGTCGAGCGCGCCGCGGCGGTCCCGGGCGCGACGCAGGCTGCGATAGACACCGTAGAGGTTGTCGATGACCGTCCGGACGGCCGCAGGGACGCCCTCCGGGTCCTCCCCGCGCCGATAGCGGTCGACCTGGTTGTAGGTGAGCCGCGCCCGGGAATGCATCAGGGCGCGGTAGAAAGCGGCCCCGGAGACGTTGCCGCGTTCATCCAGCTGCATGTCGCAGGCGACACACAGGCGGTCCACCGCAGGCTTCAGGGAACAGAGCTCGTTCGACAGCTCCTCCGGCAGCATGGGGACCACCCGGTCGGGGAAGTACACGGAGGTGCCGCGACGCCTCGCTTCAGCGTCGATGGGGCTGCCCGCCTGCACGTAGTGGGACACGTCGGCGATGGCGACCACGAGCCGCCAGCCCCCGTCACGTGGTTCGGCGTGGACGGCGTCGTCGAAGTCCCGGGCATCCTCGCCATCGATGGTGACCAGGGGGAGGTCCCGCAGGTCCCGTCGCCCGCGCTTGTCAGCCGATGCCCCCTCGTGGCCCAGGCGACGGGCCGCCTTCAGCGCCTCCTCCGGCCAGCGGGACGGAATGTGGAACATCTCGACGGCGGCATCGGTCAGCACCCGCGGCTCGGTCGGGTCACCCAGCACTTCGACGATCCGGCCGCGCGCCTCGTGCTCCGGCCCGGGGTACTCGAGGATCTCCAGCTTGACCAGCTGCCCGTGCCGGGCGCCACCGCGGTCCCGGCTGGTGACGATGAAGCGATGGGGCGACCGGCCGGTCTCAACGACCCAGCCAAGGTCCCGGTCCTCGTGATAGCGGCCGACGAGGCTCTCGCGACTCCGGGCGAGGATCTCGACGAGGGTACCAGCGCGGCGCCCGCCCCGGCCGCGGCCGCCGAGACGCACCGCCACCCGGTCCCCATCGAGCAGGGAACGCATCTCGGGTACGGGGAGGAACACGTCGTCGGAACCGTCGTCAGGCGCCAGGAAGCCGAAGCCGTCCCGGTGGGCACTCACGGTGCCCGCGAGCACGTCGAGCTTGTCGGCGAGGCAGTATTCCCCGCGGCGGTTCACCAGAAGCTGACCCGCCGTGCGCAGTGCCTCGAGTCGCCGGCGCAGTTCCGCGACCTGTCGCTCCGCCTTGAGGTCCAGGGAGCCGGCCAGTGCCGCCAGCGTCAACGGGACACCCTGCTGCCTCAGGGCATCGAGGATCGCATTGGGATCGGGAATCGGGTGCTGGTAACGCGACGGGGTGGCGCCGGGACCGTCAGCCCTGGCGGTGGTGCGGCGGGTGCGCCGCTTACTCATTGATTTCTTCAGTGGAATGGCTCATTTCGTTGACAAGGATACAGCGTGCCTTTACATTGCCGCACGCTCAGTTAGCTGCACACCACGCCGAGGTGGCGGAATTGGTAGACGCACTGGCTTCAGGTGCCAGCGGGGGCAACCCCGTGAAGGTTCAAGTCCTTTCCTCGGCACCACTTCATGACGACCCGGTTCAGGAGGGCCTGGCCGGGCGCTCGGTCGGGACCCGGGCCGGGTCGATGCCGGCTGGCGCCGTCCTCTGCACGGCCGCGTACAGCGCGCCCTCCTCCGCCAGGAGTTCAGGCGTGATTCCGGTGATGTAGCCCCAGTCCTCCTCGCTGAACAGCACAGTCGTCAGGTGCCGCAGCGAGTGGCTGCGGGCGCCCAGCACATTCACCACGAAATCGATGTAGGTCCGGGCAGCGGACTCGAAGGCCCCCCGCGCCGCTGCGCCCCGGGCGGCAAGGTCATCCGCAGCAGCCTCGAAGGCCCGCAGGGCCGCGCTGCTGTCCGCGAGCCGCGACTTCAGCGAGTTGATCTTCTCGTGGTCCTCGGCCTGGCCCGGCGGAACCCGGCTCGCGAGCAGGTTGGCGAGGCGCAGGTCCTGATCGATCAGCCGCTGCTGGGCCGGCACCAGGTAGGCCGCGCAGGCCAGGTGGAACTCCAGCGGTGCGGCCACCGCTGCGTCGAGCCCGGCTCGAAAGGCTTCCCGCACCTGCAGCTTCCGTCGCCGCTCCCACTGCAGGGTTTCAAGTGGCTTCATCATTGCGCTTGTCTCCTCCGGATCTGACCAGGGCCTCGAAGTCCTCCGCGAAGGTCGTCAGCCGGCCGTCAAGGTGGCGACGCTGGTCCGCGGAGAGGCTGTCCAGGACGACGGCGACCAGCGCGAACGACGCGCGCCGGTTCTGCTCGACCAGCTCCCGGTAGCCGGGGCCGTCGAACTGGTCGGGATTCAGGAGCAGCCTGCCAAGGCGCTGCTCGAAGGCCGGATCGGTACGCCGGCCGTCGAGGAGACGCCGGAATTCCGCCTGCCAGGCGGCACGCCGGGACAGCCAGTCGGCCGACAGGTCATGGAACCTTGCCGTGCGGGTCCGGACCAGCACCTCCTGCGCGGACGTCAGGCGGCCGGTGAAGCGCCGGAAAGCCCGGATGATGGACTTGTCCTGCTTGGCCCGGCGCTCTGCGGCCGTGACGCCGGAGAAGTCCTCGGCGAGCTCCTCGTTGTCCCTGGCAAGGTTGGCAAACAGCGACTCGACCTGCTCATCCGACAGCGAGCGCAGCAGCACGGCCAGGTCGGGCGTCACCTGGATGAGGAACCCGTCCCACAGGGTGACGACGTCGGCATAGCGGGCCGCGAGGAACGCCGGATCGACCGGTGGCGCGGACCCGGCCAGCATCGACCGGGTGAGGCCTGCGTACTGCGGCAGCTGGGTTTCCCGGTGCCAGCTCAAGGTGCGGCCGATCATGTCGCGCGCCAGTTGCTCCTGGCTGGCATCAAGGTCGAAGTAGTCCTCCACGTACCACAGCGCCAGCCAGTCCAGCTGGTTGTAGACCACCCTGACGACGCAGCCGCCCAGCAGCAGCACCGCGAGGAAGCCGGCGCAGGCCAGGCGCAGCTGCCGCCAGGACAGCCACGGCCCCCGCGGAGCCCTCGGAGTGCTGGTCTCTCGCGGCGGGTACATGCGGGCGTCCGGCTCAGTCGAATGGATGACGGAGGATGATGTTGTGATCCCGGTCGGCGCCCGTCGAGATCATGTCCACGGGGACGCCGACGATCGCCTCGAGGCGCCGCAGGTACTGGCGCGCCTCCGCGGGCAGGTCAACGAGCCGGCGCACGCCGACGGTCGATCCCGACCAGCCGGAGAGCTCCTCGTACACGGGCTCGACGTGCTGGTACTGGTCCACCAGCAGCGGCGGATTCTCCGTCACCGTGCCATCGAGGCGATAGCCGGTGCAGACCTTCACGACCGGAAGTCCGTCGAGGACGTCGAGCTTGGTCACGCAGAGCCCGCTCACGCTGCTGTTGATGACGGCGCGGCGGACGGTCACGGCGTCGAACCACCCGCACCGTCGTGGCCGGCCGGTGGTCGACCCGAACTCGACTCCGACCCGGGCCAGGGTCTGGCCGGTCTCGTCGAAGAGCTCCGTGGGAAATGGCCCTCCGCCGACCCGCGTGGCATAGGCCTTGACGACCCCGAGCACATAGTCAAAGACGCGGGGCCCGAGGCCGGATCCGGTGGAACCTGCCCCCGCCGACGTATTCGACGAGGTGACGAACGGATAGGTGCCGTGGTCGACGTCGAGGAGGGCCCCCTGGGCCCCCTCGAACATCAGCCGGGCGCCGCCCCGGCGCAGTTCATCGAGGTAGGCCACGGTATCCACGACCATGGGGCGGATCCGTGCCGCCAGCCGCAACCATTCATCGCGCGTCTCGGCGACGCTCACCGGTGACACCGCGTAGTAGCGCTCCAGCATGAAGTTGTGAAGTTCCATCACTTCAGCCAGGCGTTCACCGAAATTGCGCTCGTCGAAGAGATCGGCCATTCGCAGCGAACGGCGGCCCGCCTTGTCCTCGTAGGCGGGCCCGATGCCGCGCCCGGTCGTCCCGATCGCCCGCTCGCCCCGGGCCTGCTCCCGCGCCTGGTCGAGCGCGATGTGCGTCGGGAGGATCAGCGGGCAGGCCGCGCTGATGCGCAGGCGTTCGGCGACGCCGATGCCCCGGGACTCGAGCCCGTCGATCTCCCGGAGCAGGGATGGCAGGTGCACCACCACGCCGTTGCCGATCACGCAGGCGACCCCCGGGCGCAGGATTCCCGACGGAATCAGGTGGAGGACCGTCTTCTCGCCATTGATGAGGAGGGTATGGCCGGCGTTGTGCCCGCCCTGGAAGCGGACCACGGCCTGGGCCTGCTCGGTCAGCAGGTCCACGATCTTGCCCTTGCCCTCGTCACCCCACTGGGTGCCGATGACGACTACGCACTTTCCCACTGTCAGGTACCGCCCCGCACGAATGCCAGCAGCGCCAAGCCTGCCAGCATGCTGAAGAGTCCGAAAAAGCGCAGCTGCCTGCCCGGCAGCGCGGCCAGCAACGTCACACTGCGGCGCCAACCCTCCGGGGTCGCGAAAGGCAACAGGCCTTCCAGGACCAGGTACAGGGCAAGGCCGGTCAGGAGGTCAGTCCAGTCCATCGCCAGTCCGCCAGGCCCTCGGTCGCCACGCGCCCCGTGGGCCACGCGACCCTTAGCGACCGGCGCCAGACCCCTCCATGTACCGGAAGAACTCGCCCTCCTTGCCGAGTACGAGCAGGTCGTTCTCCTTGCCGAGCGACCGGCGATAGGCCTGGATGCTGCGATAGAAGGCGAAGAATTCCGGGTCCTTGCGGTAGGCGTCCGCATAGATCCGGGCCGCGTCCGCGTCTCCGGCACCGCGGACCTTCTCGGCTTCCCGGTAAGCTTCGGCCAGTGTCACGGTGCGTTGGCGATCCGCCTCGGCGCGGATCTGCTCGGCATTTTCCGCACCCTGGGCGCGCAATTCTGAGGCCGTCCGGGCCCGCTCCTGCCGCATCCGGTCGAACACGGACTCGCTGACCTGTTCCGGGAACTCGGTGCGCTTTACCCGCACGTCGACCAGCTCCATGCCGAGCCCCCGGGCATTCTCCCGGGCACTGGCCAGCATGTTGTCGAGGAGCTCGCGCCGCTCGGCGGACACGACCTGCGGCACGGTGCGCTTCGCGAACTCGCTCCGCACGCCATCCTTCACGATCTCGATCAGGCGCTGGGAGGCCAGCGCTTCGTCACCGCGGGTGGCCCGGTAGTAGGCGCCCACGTCGATGATCCGCCACTTCACGAAGAAGTCGACGAACAGGTTCTTCTTCTCGAAGGTCAGGAACGATTCCTGGGGATTGGTCTGGGTCAGGATCTGCCGGGGGAACTTCCGCACGTTGTTGATGAACGGCATCTTGAAGTGCAGCCCGGGCTCGAGGTCGGTCTCGATGATCTCGCCCAGCCGGAACTTGATGGCGAGCTCCCGCTCGTCGACGGTGAAGACGGACATGCTGAGGATCCAGGCGGCCAGCAGGATTGCCGCCGGCATGAGGGCGCGAATGTTCATCGAGCCTCCCGCAGGCGACGGTCTTCCCGGTCGCGGCCGGCCGTGGACGCCGCCGCCGCGTCCGCAGCGGGCGTCCGCGGCGCGGGCGTGGCGCCGCCAGTCGCCGGGCGCCGCTGCTCGATCAGCTTGTCGACCGGCAGGTAGATCATGTTGTTGCCATCGCTGGCGTCGATGAGGACCTTGCTCGAGTTGGCATAGACGTCTTCCATCGCGTCCAGGTAGAGGCGCCGGCGGGTGACCTCCGGGGCCTGCTTGTACTCGGCCAGCAACTGGCTGAAGCGGGACGCCTCGCCCTCCGCGTCCGCGACGACCCGGGCCCGGTAGGCCTCGGCGTCCTGCTGGCGCCGGATGGCCTCACCACGGGCGCGGGGCAGGATGTCGTTGGCATAGGCCTGGGCCTCGAAGGCCAGGCGCTCCCGGTCTTCTCGGGCCTTGATCGCGTCCTGCACCGCCGCCTCGACCTGGTTCGGGAAGTTGGCGTCCTGCAGGTTGACCTTGGTCACCAGCATGCCAGTCTGGTACTCATCGAGGGTCTGCTGGATCAGCTTTTCCGTCTGCGCAGCAATCTCGGTGCGCCCCTCGAGCAGGACGAAGTCGAGCTGGTTCTTGCCAATGACTTCGCGGATGGCGCTCTCGCTGACGTCCTGGAGGGTGCCCTCCGGATCCCGTACGTTGAAGAGGTACTTCACGGCATCGGCCCGGCGATACTGGACGACGAGATCCACGACGACGATGTTCTCGTCCGCGGTCAGCATGCGGGTCTCCTGCTTGAACGGCACCACCTCGTTGATGTTTACCCGCTCCACCCGCGCGATGGGCCAGGGCAGATGCCACTGGAGGCCAGGTTCGGTCGTCTCGAGGTAGGCGCCGAACCGGGTCACCACGCCCCGCTCGGCAGCATCGACACGATAGAAGCCGGTCAGGCCCCAGATCACCAGCACGACCACGGCCACCACGCCGAGCAGCGGCGTGTTCGGCTGGACCGTGCCCGGGCCGGCCGAACGGGGGCCGCCCCGGCCACCCCGGAGGAACGCGTTCAGGCGCTGCTGCCAGTCGCGGACGATCTTGTCCAGGTCGGGCGGCCCGTCGTTGCGCCCCCGGTCCCAGGGATTCTTGCCGCCGCCAGATTCGTTCCAGGCCATGCCGTCAGTTCCAGGCTCGAAATTGTGGGTCAGGTTCGGCGCAGGGCCCCGGCAGTATCCGCAGGTGCTCCCGCCGGTTGAGTTCGTCGAAGCCCCGGCGGTCCAGCTCGAGGTCGATCTCGAAGCTGCCATCGTCCCGCAGCCGCTCTGCCGTCACGGCACCCAGGGCGTACAGTCGGGCGCGCAGCCGCGCTTCCGCGGCCGGCACCTCGACGGTGCACTTCATCAGGGCGACGTGCAGGTACTCGGCGATCACGCCGAGCAGGGCGTCTACGCCATCTCCCGTTCGCGACGACAGCCATACCCGGGTGGCCATGCCCGTCTCCGCGCGATCCACGCGAGGCGGAAGGCCGAGTATATCAGTCTTGTTGTAGACCTGGACCCGCGGCAAATGGTCCGCCCCGATCTCCTCGAGGACCTTCACCACGTCGTCGATGCGCTCCTCGTGGGCCGGGTCGGAGGCGTCGATCACGTGAAGCAGGAGCCGGGACTCCCGCGTCTCCTCCAGGGTGGAGCGGAAGGCGGCCACGAGTTCATGCGGGAGGTCCCGGATGAACCCCACCGTATCCGCCAGGATCACCGCGGTACCGTCGGGCAGCGTGACACGGCGCAGCGTAGGGTCGAGGGTCGCGAACAGCTGGTCGGCGACCAGCACGCCGGCGCGGGTCAGCAGGTTGAACAGCGTCGACTTGCCCGCGTTCGTATAGCCGACCAGGGACACCGTCGGCATTTCCTCCTTGCGCCGCTTCTGCCCGGCGGTCCGGCGCTGCCGGGCGACCCGCGCCAGCCGCTCACCGAGGCTGCGGATACGCACGGCAATGAGGCGGCGATCCGTCTCGAGCTGGGTTTCACCCGGCCCCCGCAAACCGATGCCGCCCTTCTGGCGCTCAAGATGGGTCCAGCCGCGGACGAGGCGCGTCGCCAGGTGCTCCATCTGGGCCAGTTCGACCTGCAGCTTGCCCTCGTGGGTCCGGGCCCGCTGGGCGAAGATGTCGAGGATGAGCCCCGTCCGGTCGATCACCCGCCGGTCAAGGGCCTGCTCGAGATTGCGCTGCTGGGCCGGGCTCAGCCGGTGGTCGACCAGGACGATCTCCGCGCAGGTCGAATCGAGCAGCTGGCGAAGTTCCTCGAGCTTGCCGGTGCCGATCAGGTACCGAGGATTGACCTGGCGCAGGGTCGCCGTGACGGCGCCCGCAACCTCGGCGCCTGCGGCGAGGGCGAGGGACCTGAATTCGGTCTCGTCGTCGGGGCCGGGCGCACGGCCGATGCCCACGTGCACGAGGATGGCACTCTCCCCGTGGCTCGGGCGATCAAACAAGCTGGGACTCCGCAGCCGACCCGGCTGGCCCGGCGGACGGCCGCCGGCAGGTCAGCGATTCAGGGGTGATGATCAGTCGTCGTCCTCTTCGTCGCCATCCGGCACACGCACCGCCCGTGAGGGCACGACGGTGGAAATGGCGTGCTTGTAGACCATCTGGCTGACACTGTTCTTCAGCAGCACCACGAACTGGTCGAAGGACTCGACGGTACCCTGGAGCTTGATGCCGTTCACGAGGTAGATGGAGACAGGCACCTTTTCCTTCCGGAGCGTATTCAGGAAGGGATCTTGCAGCACCTGACCTTTGGCCATCTTGGACTCCTGAACTTGTTCTTCTTGTGCGGACGCCCCGGCATTCTAGCCGCTCGGGCCTGATATTGCATCCGCGCGGGCGGCAGCACGCACGGCCTGCTCGAGGGCTCCCGGCAGGTCATCGCCCGCCATGTCCAGCCACAGGTCACAGGCCTCGCGGCGCAGCCAGGTGAGCTGGCGACGGGCCAGCTGGCGGGTGGCCGCGAGGGCGTCCGCCTCGGCCGCCGCCCGGGTGCAGGCGCCGGTAACGTAGCGGACGAGCTGCCGGTAGCCGACTGCGCGGAGCGCCGGCCGTTGCCTGTCCATGGCAGGCATGGCCAGGAGCCGCTCGACCTCGGCAATGAAACCCTGCTCCAGCATCCGGCCGAGGCGCTGCCGAATCCGGTCACGAAGCAGCTCCCGGTCGCCGGGCAGCAAGCCGACGCGCAGGAAGCGGCACCCGGGTGCGCCAACCCCCCGTCCCTGGAGTGCGGAGATCGGCTGGCCCGTCAGCAGGCTGACCTCGAGCGCCCGCTGTATGCGCTGGCGGTCGGTGACCCCGATGCGGGTGGCCGCCACCGGATCGATCCGGCCCAGTTCCGCGTGGAGGGCGGGCCAGCCCTCGGTGGCCGCCCGCCGGTCGATCTCGGCCCGGACCGCGGCGTCCGCCGGCGGCAGCGCGGACAGTCCCTGGACCAGGCTGCGGAAGTACAGGAAAGTCCCCCCGACCAGGAGCGGGATGCGGCCCGCAGCCCGCGCCGTGCGGATCTCCCGGAGCGCGTCCGGGGCAAAATCACCGGCCGAGTACTGCTCCCAGGGATCGCGGATGTCGACCAGCCGGTGGGGATGCTGGGCGAGTACCGACGGCGGCGGCTTGCCACTGCCAATGTCCATGTGCCGGTAGACCATGGCGGAGTCGACGCTGATCAGCGTCACCGGCAGGCGCCCGGCCAGGGCCAGGGCAAGTTCGGTCTTGCCGGTGGCGGTCGGGCCCATCAGGCACACGGCCCAATCCTCCGGCGCGGCGGTCCCGGGTGCCAAGTTCAGCGCCCGCGGGCGAAAAGGCGGTCCAGCTCGGGCAGCGAGAGGGCCACGCGGGTCGGACGCCCATGGTTGCACTGCTCGCTGCGGGGGGTCAGCTCCATGGCCCGCAGCAGGCTGTTCATCTCGTCAATGCTGAGTCGGCGATTCGCCCGCACCGAAGCCTGGCAGGCGACATCGGCGAGGCAACGGTCGAGCATGCCGAGGAGCTCATCCAGGGAGGTGTCGTCATGCAGGGCCGCCACCAGGCTGCGCGCGATGCGGGCCACGTCACCATCGGCCAGGATGGCGGGCACCGCGTGGAGGGTGAGCCGGTCTGCACCGGTCCGGCGCAACTCGAACCCCGTGCGCTCCAGAAGCCCGGCCTGGGCGGCGGCGCGCTCCGCCTCCGCCTCGCTGACCTCCAGGGACTCGGGCAGCAGCAGTGCCTGTGACTGGACCCCGGATTGCCGGATGGCGGCCTTCAGGCGCTCGTAGGTCACCCGCTCATGGGCCGCGTGGGCATCCACCACCACGAGCCCGTCGGCGGTCTCGGCAAGGATGTACACCCCGTGCAGCTGGGCGAGTGCGAAGCCCAGCGGCGGCGTGCCGCCGGTGTCGGAGCCTGCGGCGGGCGCCACGCGGTAGCCGGCGGCCGCCTCCCCCACCCCCGCCCGCGGGGGGTCCGCGGCCGGCGGGAGGCCGAGGGGCAGCGGCGCGACCGGTGTGGCCGGGTCGGTCACTGGTAAGGACGCCGGTCGGTTGGCCCGCGACCCTGCGGTGCCGGCCAGCGCCGCCTCGACGGCCCGGCGCACGAATTCCCGGACGCTGCCGGGATCCCGGAAGCGCACCTCGTGCTTCGCCGGGTGCGCGTTGACGTCGACCCAGGCGGGGTCCATGTCCAGGTAGAGCACGTAGGCCGGCCACCGGTCCCGGTAGAGCACGTCCCGGTAGGCCGCGCGGACGGCGCCAGTCAGCAGCTTGTCCCGGATCGCGCGGCCATTCAGGAAGAGGTGTTGCAGGTCGGGCTGGGGGCGCGCATGGGTCGGCTGCACGATCCAGCCGCGCAGCGTGAACCCGCCACGGGAATCCTCCAGGTAGAGCGCGTGGCGGATGAACTCCTCGCCGCAGACCGTGCCGACGCGGGCGGCGAGCGCCTCGCGGGTGTCCGCGGCGGGCAGGTCGAGCACCATGCGTCCATTGTGGGTGACCCGGAGCGCGACAGAGCCCCGCGACAGCGCAATGGCCTCGATGGTCCCCCGCACGTGGGCGAACTCGGTGCGCTCGCTGCGCAGGAAGCGCCGCCGCGCCGGCGTGTTGAAGAACAGGTCGCGAACCTCCACCGTGGTCCCGGGCGGGTGAGCGGCCGGGACCACGGGACCGGCGCCGCCGTCCTCGCCAGTGACGGCGTGGGCCAGGGTGGCATGCCCGCAGCGGGACGTGAGGGTGAGCCGGGAGACGGAGGCAATGCTCGGCAGGGCCTCGCCGCGGAAGCCGAGCGTCGCGACCTGCTCGAGGTCACCGAGGCTCTCGATCTTGCTGGTGGCATGCCGGGCAAGGGCAACGGGAAGCTCGTCCGCCGGAATGCCCGTGCCATTGTCCCGGATGCGGCAGAGTCGGATGCCCGCCTCCTCGAGTTCCAGTTCCACGCGCGTGGCCCCGGCATCGAGGCTGTTCTCGAGCAGTTCCTTCACTACCGAGGCCGGCCGCTCGACGACCTCGCCGGCAGCGATCTGGTTCACGAGGTGTGGAGGCAGCTGGCGAATGGGCATTCGCCCATTCTTCCAGATGGGTCGTGGCTTGCCTACGCGAGCTTCAGCTGGACCCGCGCGGGATGCGCAGCTTCTGGCCGACACGCACCGTGTCGGAGCGCAGGCCGTTCTCCGCCCGGAGGCTGCGGACACTCACCCGGTAGAGGCTGGCGACGCCGGACAGGGTGTCCCCGCGCCGCACCACGTGCTGGCGGGGCCGGGGCGCTGACGCCGGCGAGTCGTTGCCGGCGGTGAGGACCGGCGCCGGGCGCCCGGCGGGCGCTGCAGGCGGATTGGCGGCGAAGTACTTCTTGATCCCGGCGAGGATCGCCCGGGCGAGTGCGGTCTGGTGATCCGCCGAACGCAGGCGGCGTTCGTCGGTGGGATTCGAGATATAAGCGGTCTCCACGAGTATCGACGGCACGTCCGGCGACTTCAGCACCATGAAGGGCGCCTGCTGGACGGAGGGCCGGTGGAGCTTGCCGAGCCGCTGCATCTGGCCGAGGACCGCATCGCCAACCGCGATGCTCGAGCTGATCGACGCATTCTGGGACAGATCCATCAGCACGGAGGCGAGCACGGGGTCCTTGTCGCCCAGGTCGACGCCGCCGATCAGTGCCGCGTTCTCCCGGGCCGCCAGGCGTCGGGATGCCTCGTCGCTGGCGCCCTTGCCGGACAGCACGTACACCGTCGAACCCCGCGCGCTGCGGTTCTGGGCCGCGTCCGCGTGGATCGAGATGAAGAGGCTCGCGTTGACGCTGCGGGCCCTCTCCATGCGTTCACGCAGGCCGAGGAAGCGGTCATCGCTGCGGGTGAGGAAGCCACGCATGCCGGGCTCCGCATCGAGAAGGGCCACGAGCTTCCGGCTGATGGCGAGGGTGACATCCTTCTCCCGGGTGCCGGACGGCCCGAGCGCGCCGGGGTCGTGGCCCCCATGGCCCGCGTCGACCACGACCACGACCGGCGGGGCCGGCGCGGCGGGCGCCGCAACGGCCGGGGGAGCGGCTGTGGTGGTTGGCGCCGGCGTCAGCGTCGGCGCGGGCGCGGGTGTGGGTGTGGGTGTGGGTGTGGGCGTCGAAGTGGGCATGGCGGCCAGCGGCGGTCCGTCGACCGGCGCCGACAGGGGCCGCAGCTCGAGCACGAGGCCGGACGCGGTCGCGGTGGCCCTGGGCCGCACCGGCTCCGTGAGATCGAACACGATGCGGAGCTTGCCACCGGGCCGCGGGGCGACCCGGACCTGGCGTACGGCACCCCTGGCGGCTGGCAGCGCCGGGATCGCGGACCCGGGTGCCGTGCCGGCCAGATCGAGCACGACCCGGTCAGGGCTGGCCAGGGTGAAGAGTTCGAAGGCGGGGGCTCGACCGAGGACCAGGTCGATCCGCGTATCAGGCCCCTCCCCGGCGATCGCCAGGGAGGTGACTTCCAGGCGATCCGCGGCGGGGGCAGCCACGGCGAGGAGCGTGGCCAGCACTCCCGCCGATGAAGGCACCCTGCCCGGACAATGCCCTTTGCCCCGCTACTCCCTGTAGGACGTCGAGTATACGTAATGCGGCACGTCGCGAGAAGCGTTTTGGTATAGGAAATAGACAGATAGGGGCGCTAGCTCCCCCGGACGTCAGGAACCGCCTGGAACCGCGCGCCGGACCTCAGCGGCGATGGACTCACCGGCCGTCGTCCGCGGGACGAGCGCGATGCGGCGTCCGCTGTCGGCCAGTGCCAGGGCCACGACCAGGTCCGCCGGCATTAACCGGTCGCCCCCCCGATCTGGCCATTCCGCGAGCAGCACGCCCGTGAGGCCCTGGCCCGCGGCGCCGGCGAGGTCATCGGCGAGGCCGAGGTCGTCCAGCTCCGCCGGGTCCCGCAGCCGGTACAGGTCCACGTGCAGGAGCCGGAACGCCCCCGTGGTGTAGGGCTCGACGAGGGTGTAGGTGGGGCTCGGCACCCGGCCACCGTGCCCGAGCCCCGCGAGCAGCCCGCGCACCAGCGAGGTCTTGCCGGCCCCGAGATCGCCTTCCAGGTGGATGACGAGTGGCGTCGGGCTCACGGGCAGTGCCCGGGCGAGGGCCGCCCCGAAGTCCTGGGTGGCCGCCGGATTCGCCAGCCACCAGTCGGCACCGTCCGGACCGGCGGTCACGGATTCAGCCACGGGCGGATTCGGGCCGTGACGTCGCTGGCCAGGATGCCCCGCTGGCCGGCCCGGGCCGCATCGTCGGCCGCCGCGCCGTGGATGAAGGCCGCGGCGGCCGCGAGATCGGCGCGGGGCGAGCGGACCCGTCCCTCGGCCAGCACGCCCGCGGTGATGCCGGTCAGCACGTCCCCCATGCCGGCGCTCGCCATGCCTGGATTGCCGCTGCCGATCACCCATCCCGGCCCCGCGCCGCCACTCACCAGCGTGTTGCTGCCCTTCAGCACGATGACGCCCCCCCACCGGTCCCGGAGCGCGCCGAGGGCGCCCAGCCGGTCCCGCTGGATGTCGGCCGCGGGGATGCCGCCCAGCAACCGGCCGGCCTCGCCCGGGTGGGGCGTCAGGACCCAGTCCGCCCGGCGGGAGGGGCCCTCGGCAAGCAGGTTCAGCGCATCCGCGTCGATGACGACGGGCAGCGCCGTCGCGAGTGCCGCGGCGAGCAAGGCCCGGCTCCAGTCGTCGCCACCAAGGCCGGGGCCGATGGCCACCAGCGTCGCCCGGGCGAGGAGCGGCGCCAGGTCATCGGCGGTGGTGACGCCGTGGCACATGAGTTCCGGGCGCACCGTCGGGATGAGCGCCGCATGCTCGGGCCGGGTGGCCACGCTGACCAGGCCTGCCCCGCTCCGCAACGCGGCCTCTGCGGCCAGGCGGACCGCGCCCGCCATGCCCCGGTTGCCGCCGACGACGAGCACATGCCCGCAGTCGCCCTTGTGGGCCGTGGCCCGGCGCGGGGGCAGGAGGCGCGGGAGTTCCCGGGCGCTGAACAGGCGCAGCGGCGCCTGGCCAGCCAGTCCCGCCCGGCTCGGCAGGTCGGTGGGCAGGCCAAGATCGGCGAATTCGACCCGGCCGGCATGGGCCGGCCCGTCGCCGAGGTGCAGGCCGAGCTTGCGGCCGACGAAGGTGACGGTCAGGGCGGCGCGAATCGCGGCGCCCGCGGGCAGGCCGGTCGCCGCATCCAGGCCCGAAGGAATGTCCACCGCCACCACGGGCCGGCCCGCGGCATTCACGGCCTCGATGGCTGCCCGCAGCGGGCCGTCCACGGGCCGCCCGAGGCCGGTGCCGAGGATGGCGTCGAGTACCAGGTCCGCGGCGGGCAGGAGGTCCGGGGTGAAGGGCACCAGGCGGCCGCCGGCCGCCACGAAGTCCCGGTAAGCGGTCGCGGCATCGCCCCGCAGCTGGTCCGGCGGCGCCAGGGCGCACACGGTGACCTCGATGCCGGCAGCCGCGGCCAGGCGGCCGATGACATAGCCATCGCCACCGTTGTTGCCGGCCCCGCAGAGGACCAGCCAGTGGCGCGCCGCCGGCCAACCCGTGCGCGCGGCTGCGCAGGTGGCCTGCCCGGCACGCTGCATGAGCTCGTAACCCGGAACACCGAGCGCACGGGTCGCCGTGGCGTCGAGGGCGCGCACCGCCCCGGGCGGCCAGATGCCAGTCGCTGCTTCGGACATGGCGCTGATTATACTGGTCGCCCACCAAAGGCCCTGCAACGCCCACCCATGGACCTCGAGCAACTGGCCGCCGACCTCCGGCGCTGGGGCGGCGAACTCGGCTTCCAGCAGGTCGGCATCGCCGGCACGGACCTCGCCGCCGCGGAAGGCCGGCTTGCGGAGTGGGTTGCCCGCGGGTTCCACGGCGAGCTGGCCTACATGACCCGCCACGGCTCGAGGCGCAGCCGGCCTGCCGAGCTGGTGCCCGGCACGCTCCGGGTGATCTCGGTCCGGATGGATTACCTCCCGGCGCGGGCCGTGCCCGCGGGCCGCGTGCTCGGCGACGGGTCGCTCGGCTACGTGGCCCGCTACGCGCTCGGGCGCGACTACCACAAGATCCTCCGCCAGCGGCTGAAGCAACTCGCGGAGCGGATCATCGCCGCCGGGGCGCCCCACGGCTACCGGGCCTTCGTCGACAGCGCCCCCGTCCTCGAGAAGCCGCTGGCGGCGGCCGCGGGACTCGGCTGGCAGGGCAAGCACACCAATCTCATCAACCGGCAGGCGGGCTCCTGGTTCCTGCTCGGCGAGATCTACACGGACCTGCCGCTACCGGTCGATCAGCCCGTCCCCGACCACTGCGGGAGCTGCAGCGCGTGCCTCGACGTGTGCCCGACGAGGGCGATCGTCGCGCCCTACGTGGTGGATGCCCGGCGCTGCATCTCCTACTTCACCATCGAGAGCCGCGGTCCCATCCCGGTGGAGCTCCGCCGCCCGATGGGCAACCGCATCTTCGGTTGCGACGACTGCCAGCTCGCCTGTCCCTGGAACCGCCACGCGCGCACCACCGACGAGCCGGACTTCGCACCGCGACATGGACTCGATGCCGCCAGCCTCCCAGCCCTCTTCGCCTGGTCCGAGGCGGAGTGGGCGGCGCGCACCGAGGGCAGCGCCCTGCGCCGGGCAGGCTACGCGGGCTGGCTGCGAAACATCGCCGTGGCGCTGGGCAACGCGCCGACCACTGCAGCCGTAGTTGCAGCGCTGACCGCGCGGGCCAGCCATCCGGACGAACTGGTGCGCGAGCACGTGGCCTGGGCCCTCGCGGCGCACCAGGCTCCCCGCTAGAGATCGACGAGCACGTTGTCGATGAGGCGGGCGCGGCCGAGGTGGCCGGCAGCCAGCACGACCAGCTGGCGCATGGCCTTGTCTGGCATGGCGAGGTCGGCGGCGGCGCGGATCGCGAAGTAGTCCGGCCGGAAACCTGCCGCCTCGAGTCCGGCAAGGCCCTGGGCCTCGAGCCCGGCGAAATCCCGGTCACCACCGCGCAGCGCGTCGGCACAGCGGACCAGTGCGGCATGGAGGCCCGGCGCGCGGCTCCGGTCCGCGGCGTCCAGGTACTGGTTCCGCGAACTCAGCGCGAGGCCATCGGCTTCCCGCACGGTGGGGCCCGCGACGATCCGCACCGGGAGGTGCAGGTCGGCCTGGAGGCGGCGGATCACCAGCAGCTGCTGGTAGTCCTTCTGGCCGAATACCGCCACGTCGGGCTGCACGATGTTGAACAGCCGCGTCACCACGGATGCCACCCCGTCGAAGTGCCCTGGCCGGAACTGGCCGCAGAGGATCGCGGACAGGCCGGGCACCGATACCTGGGTCCCCGGTCGCGAAGGTTCGGGGTAGATCTCGTCGATGGCAGGCGCGAAGAGGATGTCGACGTTGGCCCGGGTAAGCAGGCGCCGATCCTGGTCGAGGGTGCGGGGATAGGCAGCGAAGTCCTCTCCCGGACCGAACTGGGTCGGGTTGACGAAGATGGAGACAACCACCCGGTCGGCGAGCGGGCGGGCGATCTCTACGAGGCTGCGGTGACCGGCGTGGAGGTTGCCCATCGTGGGCACCAGCGCGACTGTCTCGCCGAAACCTCGCCAGCCGCCGAGGTTCTCGCGGAGGCTCGCGATGGTGCGTACCGTCTTCAAGCTAGCTGAAGCAGTGCTCGGGGGCCGGGTAGCTGCGGTCCTTCACAGCGGCCACGTAGGCCTGTATGGCCTCGAGCGGTGACGCTCCACCCTGCACGAAGTTGCGCACGAAGCGCGGCAGGCGGCCCTGGGTGATGCCGAGCATGTCGTACAGGACGAGGATCTGGCCATCGACACCCGGGCCGGCCCCGATACCGATCACGGGCACACTGACCGCATCCCGGAGGGCCTGGCCAAGTTCGTTCGGCACGCACTCGAGCAACAGGATGTCGGCGCCGGCCTGCTCGAGGGCGACGGCGTCCTCGAGCATGCGCTCGGCCTGGGCCTGGTCGCGGCCCTGGACCCGGAAACCGCCGATCTTGTGCACGGACTGGGGCCGCAGGCCAAGGTGTGCGCAGACGGGGATGTCGTGCCCCGCGAGGTGCTCGACGATGCGCACCTGGCTGGCCCCGCCCTCCAGCTTGACCATCATCGCCGCGCCCTCCTGCATGAGCTTCACGGCGTTCTCGAGGGCCTGGTCCGGGTTCGTGTAGCTCATGAAGGGCATGTCGGCGACGAGGAAGGCCCGACCCAGCCCCCGTCGCACGCTGCGGGAGTGGTAGATGATGTCCGCGACGGTCACCGGCACGGTGGTGTCGTGACCCTGTACCACCATGCCCACGGAGTCGCCCACCAGCACCAGGTCGGCGCCCGCCATGTCCACCAGCATGGCAAAGCTGGCGTCGTAGGCGGTGATGCAGGCAATGGGCTCCCCGGCCGCCTTCATGGCCCGGAGCGTGGAAATGTTCACCGGTGCTTCCGGCAGGTCACGTTGCTGGAGCTGCTTGTACATGCTGCCTAGGCGAGGGCCGACGTCATCGGGTTGAAGAAATGCCTGCCGGTACGCGTGCGCCCGATTTCCTCGAGGAGCAGCGCGAAGTGGGCGTCATTATGGACCGGGTCGAGCACGGCTGCATTCACGATGAGCAGTGGCGCGGCGTCGTAGTCGTGGAAGTACCTGGCATAGGCCTCGGCCAGCCGCTCCAGGTACCGGCGCGCGATGCGCTGCTCGCTCGGGATCCCGCGGCGCGCAATGCGGAACAGCAGCGTGTCCACCGGCGCCTGGAGGTAGACCACCAGGTCCGGGGCCGGCGCCTCGAACGCCAGGGACTCGGCGACCTTGTCGTACAGCTCCAGTTCCGCGCGGTCGAGGTTGATCTCGGCGAACAGGCGGTCCTTGTTGATCAGGAAGTCCGAGACGCGGGTATCGGCGAAGAAATCGGCCTGGCGGAGCTGCTCGAGTTGCTGGACCCGCTGGAACAGGAAGAACAGCTGGGTAGGCAGGGAGGCACCGCGCGGGTCCCGGTAGAAGCGCTCGAGGAACGGGTTCGCCTCCGGCTGCTCCAGCAGCAGCTCGCCGTCGAGCGCGTCGGCCAGCCGGCGGGCCAGGCTGGTCTTCCCGACGCCTATGGGGCCTTCGATGGCGATGTAACGGGAGCTGCCCATGGGCCGTCGTGTTCTTCCTGTTGTTGTTCTTGGCGAAGCGCTGCGGCCAGGCGGGTCACACTGCCCAGTCCCGGCACGTGCATGCCCGGCGCGATTTCCAGCAGCGGGAACAATACAAAATTTCGCGACGCCATGCGCGGATGCGGCAGGAGGAGACGGCCGGCGTCGAGGACGGCCTCGCCGTGGACGAGGAGGTCCAGGTCGATCCGCCGTGGTCCCCAGCGCACTCCGGCGCTCCGGTCCCTGCCCTGCCGGCGTTCGATGGCCAGCAACTCGTCCAGCAGCTGCAGGGGCTCGAGCTTCGTGAGCAGCGCCGCGACCGCGTTTACGAAATCGGGCTGGGGCTGCGGTCCCACCGGGGGATTGCGCCAGGCGCCGGACCGGACCACGAGCCGGGTGTCAGGGACGCGGCCGAGCGCCGCGATGGCCACCTCGACCTGCCGCCCCGGATCGTCCAGGTTGCTGCCAATGCCAACGTAGGCGGGGACCCAGCCGGGGGCGGACATGGCCGCCGCCTTCAGACGGCCTGTTCCGCCGACCGTGGTCGCTGCCCGTGCCGTCCGCCCCGCCGACCGCCGCCGAATTCCCCGGAGCGCTGGTCGGGCGGCAATGACTGGACCCGGGTCCACCAGTCCGCGAGTTCCACCGGCACCTCTCCCAGCTCGGTCCGGAGCACCAGGAGGTCGTAGGCGGCGCGGAAGCGGCGGTGCTCGAGCAGGACGGACGAGCGACGCCCCTGCCGGCGATTGAAGCGGGGCTGCAGCTGGAGCATCTCCCGCATCGGGACGGAGAAGCGTCGCGGCAGCATGATCCGCGCCACCTGGCGCTCGGTGACCTCGATGCCGGCGTCGATCAGCGCCTGCACTTCAGACAACGGGCCCTCCCGGCGCAGGGCATTGGCCCGCTCCTGGACCGGCCCCCACAGGAAGACGCCAAACAGGAACATGGGTGTGACCGGCAGGCCCTCGACGATCCGCTGGTCGGTGCTCGCGAGTGCCCGCTCGATGTAGCGGTTGCGTCGGGAGTCCGGCCCGGATCCGGCCGGATCCGCGGCGAGCCAGTCGGCCGTGGCGGGAAACAGGTGCTCGAACAGGCCGTGGGCCTTGAGTCGCCGGTAACCCTCGAGGGCGTGGCCCGTCTCGAAGACCTTCAGGAACTCGTCGAAGAGGCGGGCTGCGGGGACGCTGTCGATGAGGTGGCCCAGGCGCGCCATGGGCTCGGCGGCCTCCGGGTGGATCTCAAGGCCCAGCTTGGCCGCGAGGCGTACCGCCCGGATCATCCGCACCGGGTCCTCGCGGTAGCGGGTCTCCGGGTCGCCGATCAGGCGGATCGTGCGGGCCTCGATGTCGCGCATGCCGCCGACGAAGTCCCAGATGGAGAAATCGGCGATGTTGTAGTACAGGGCGTTGACG
>ERZ761602.1234-NODE-1234-length-47779-cov-36.651328_pt1 | contig 47779 bp, 30 predicted proteins | sample MGYA00512165_ERZ761602 | MGnify/ENA primary metagenome ERZ761602 (study PRJEB28899, sample SAMN02445085) | bioreactor sludge metagenome | biome: EBPR sludge; isolation source: Thorneside wastewater treatment plant | place: Australia: Brisbane, Thorneside...
ACTATAGACTGTCCCTCCGGTAACTATTGGCTAATTGCTGGTGATGAGAATAATAGAAGATTCTATTCATATAAAATTACAGAAAAAGGTATTGATTCTTTACCAGTTATTTCTGATTTTAATGAAATATTTACACCGAGTACTCTTGGTCCTAAATATTATGGATCCTACAAATTATCTCCGGATGGAACAAAACTCATTGCTTTGACTGGAAATAATGTTAATAGCGATATTCCTTTGCACTATGAAAAGATTTACTTGTATGACTTTGATAAAAGAACAGGTATTATCAGTAATGGAAGATTAATATTAGACTATTCTGGTGCAAACTCGAGAGCAGATGTAGAAGATTTTAGCTTTTCATCGAATAGTAAAGTATTGTACATAGCTTCCTATGTATCACACGAAATTTTATATCAATATGAAATTCTAAATGACAATATTTTTTTGAGAGACTCATTCTATCTCGGATCCTTTCGAAGTCGGAGCCATTTACAACTTGGTATGGATAAAAAAATATATTATGGAAAATATATTATTCATAATCCTAATACTCTTGGTAGCGGCTGTAATTTGCGTGTATTTGATTCGAGTATTACAACTGCACGTTACCCCAATATGATGGAACATACGATGTCGGATTCTTATGGTCTAGCAGGGATGAAAAGTAATTATTGTATGGAATTTCCGGGTACTATAGATACTGTCTATGGTTGCGTTGGTAAACCAATAAAAGTCTATCACAAAGATGCAGGAAGAGTATTATTTCGTAAATGGACAATTAATAATGCAGATATTATTGAACAGGGGTTAGATTCTATTGTTTTTTCTGTCAAACAAAAAGGAATATATCCGATACAACTTAATTCTGTCAAACAAAGTCGCTCCGATGTGTTACGTACCGTTGCTATTATTGATGATATTCCGAAAGCGGATGCAGGAAAAGATGTGTATGCTTGCGATTCTGTGCAAATCGGTTCAGCTGGTGAAAAAAATGTACAATATTCATGGACACCGACAGAAGGATTAAATAATCCCAATATTCCCAATCCGATAGTTGCTGCACCAAAAAAAGAAATTAAATATACTGTGCGAGCATTCACAAAAGGAGGTTGTGAAAATTATGATGAAATTATTGTACGCCCGGGTATTCCTGTTCAGCCCACAATTAATCGTGACACCACTATTTGTTTTGGAAATTCTGTTCCATTACAAGCAGGCGGCGGCACAAAGTATGAATGGTTTCCGAAAAGCGGATTAAATAATTATTTTATTGCCAATCCGATTGCAATGCCAAGCACAACAACACGCTATAAAGTTATTATTTCCAATGCTACTTGCACAGATTCCGCTTTTGTGACAATTACAATCAAAGAAAATGAAAAAGCAGATGCGGGCAGAGATAAAGAATTATGTGCAGGGCTGTCAGTAAGACTCGGCACTAATAATAATCCGCAAGTAGAATATTCTTGGTCGCCTGCCGATTATTTGGATAATCCAAAAAGTGCAAACCCACTATGCACGCCCGAAAAAAATATGCAATATATTCTCACAGTAAAAAACAGCAATGGCTGTGAAAATTATGATACCGTCAATGTCACTTTGGGTGGTGAATTATCCGTTTTTGCAGGTGCGGACACAAATGTTTGCAAAGGTGAACAAATACAATTAAATGCAAGCGGTGCAGAAAATTTCTCTTGGTCGCCTGCGGAAGGATTAAGTAATGCTACTATCGCAAATCCACTATTTACAGGAACTTCCACCACACAATATATAGTCACGGGAAAATCAGGAAATTGCGAAGGTAAAGATACGATACTTGTTACTGTGAATGAAAAACCGACAATAATTGCCTCTGAAAATAGAGAAATTTGTGTGGGCGATACAGTGCATTTATCAGCCAAAGGTGCTACAGAATATTCTTGGTCACCTGCCGATGGCTTAAATAATCCGACTATTGCAAACCCTATATTTAACGGCATAAAAACTACAGAATATATAGTCACAGGGAAAAACGGCAATTGTTCTGACAGTAAAAAAGTTCTTATTACAGTAAATGAAAAGCCGACATTGTTGGTGTCAGAAAATAGAGAACTATGTTCGGGCGATACAGTGCATTTATCAGCCAAGGGCGCATTAGAATATTCTTGGTCGCCTGTGGATGGCTTACATAATCCCACAATTGCAAACCCGATATTTACAGGTACAAAAACCACAGAATATATCGTCACAGGAAAAACAGGAAATTGTTTTGATAGTAAAAAAATTCTTATTACAGTAAATGAAAAGCCGACAATATCGGTTTCAGAAAATAGAGAAATCTGTCTTGGCGATACAGTTCATCTTCGTGCCAATAATGCTGATAATTATCTGTGGACACCGAGTATATATCTCAATAATGCGACTATTTCCAATCCGATAGCGCAACCGACAGAAAATATCACTTATACCGTTCGAGGTACAAATGCTAATGGTTGTTATGAAGAAAAAACAGTTTCCATAACCATTAACAATGATCAAGAAAAAACAATTTCTTTGCAATTATCAGACACAGCGCAGTATGCACCCGGCACTATTGTTCCCGTGAAAATAATTATTCCCGAAGGTCTTGCACAAACGACAATAACCTTGAATTATGATCCATGTTGTGTGCGTTGTGACAGTATTTTTACACCGAACACAGGAATTTCCACCGTATTTCTTCGCAATAATGCACTTCGATTTACAAGTATTTCACCGAATAAACAAGAAAAAGAAATTATTTTGCCTTGTACAATCTATTTACCGCCTGATGGCAGAAAAAGCGAAAAATTCACGCTTTCCGATATTATTCACAGCGAACAATGTCTGATAGTGCGTGGCAATAATGATGAAATTCTTTATGATCCGAGTTGTGCATGGCAATTTCGCGGTGTGCAACAAACGGGGCGTTTCGGCATCGAGTCTGACGGCATTATAGCGCGATTATACACGGGTTATGGCGGTGCAATTACGCTAAAAATATTCGACGTAACAGGCGTGGAAGTATGGCATTATTCATCACTATACAATTCCACCGATATACAAGAAATATCATTACCAACATTATCAAGCGGCATGTATATTATGCAAGCGAGCAATGGCGTTTGGCATGATGAATGTGTGATGATGAAGTAGGGTTTTTTAGAAAAGAAACAGACTCTTTGTAAAAAATATTTGCCATATAACACTTTTTTTGTAAGTTGCACAAGATTGTACGAATATGCGAGTAAAAGTCGTGTCATCTGTCATCTTCGTACCTCATACAAACTCTTATATTCTATCTTCGGAGGCAATATGAAAACAACAGCACTCTTACCATACAGAACATATAGCATCGGCACTTGTTCTACGGAGATAGTCTTAACCGATATTATGGGTCGAAATATTGTTCATGAACGCTTTGATATAGGCAAGGGTGTGCATCATTATATGTATGCAACCGAGAATTTATTGAGCGGTAATTATTTCCTTTCCATCAATATACTCAATAAACGCTATACCTATCCACTCTCAATTATTAAATAAGTAGTACTTATTCACTCCGACCGACATTACAGTCGGTCGGAGAATATTTCCGGAGATTGTTATGAAATCTATATTTCTTTTTTTTGTGATAGTCTGTTTGCCACAAATAGTTTTTGCCCAAAAAGAATTAACACATTGGTTCAACGGCGTGCAGAATAAATGGATTAAAGATAAATTTAGAGATACATTTATTATTATTTCCCCAATAGAAAGAAACTATTATAAAAATGGAAAAATACTAAATACTTATTCGGACAAAGAAACAGGCGAGTTACTGTTTTTAACAACAAAAGATGATATTTTTAATCCCAAATTAGAAAAATTTCCTAATTCTCAAAGTTTCGGCAATGTTAATACATCTACAGCAAAAACACAAATTGTAGTCCCTTTCCCTGATGGCAGTCCTCAGTTCTATATTTTTAATATTGGATTAATAAAAGCAGGTAGGGAAGAAACTCGATTGTGCTATTCTATTCTTGATATGCGAACAAGAGAAGGTAAAATGATAAAAAACAATATTATAGTTCGTGATATGTTACGTTTCCCTATTACAGGCATACAGGATTGTGCAAATGAGGGATATTGGATTGTCGTCATTGATGACAATATAAAAAATTTTTATTCGTATCATATTACTACCAAAGGGTTTGATACCACTCCTGTTGTTTCATCTTTCAAAGAACCTTTGGGTGATATTGTAGATGTACGATCTCCTGAATTTTTTCATATGAAGCTATCTCCCGATGGAACAAAACTAGCTGTTTCCGTAGAAAGTCGTATGTTTTCCTCATTGGATGGCAGAGATGTATTGTATTTATTTGATTTTGACAGCAAAACGGGGAAGATAACGAATAAAAAAATAATAGCTAAGACATATGCCGATGTTAATAACTTTAGTTTTTCTCCGAATAGCAAAGTGCTATATAGCGGAGCAATTGTGGGTTCTATATTTGCACGTCAATATGATTTGAGCAGCAATAATGAAACAACCATTTTTAATTCGGAATATCTTACGCCATATTACTATTTTGGCTTAGAAATTCGTCCTGATAAAAAAATATATCTTTATACAACAGAAATTACCGATATAATTCATAATCCTAATGGTTTGAGAGAAAATTGTAATCTTCAACATAGAGCCTTTGTCGGTTTTGACGGTATGCTCAACAATTTCCCCAATTATATGCAACATTATTTTTCCGATGATTATAAGGGTTATCCTTGTTTTGAGCCACGCGGCACACTTGATACCATCTATGGTTGCATCAATACACCTTTACGTATTACACATCGTTATTCTGATGGCATTATTCTTTCTCGACAATGGTCTATTGATAGTGCAAACATTATTGAACAGAGAGATTCTTCCTGCCTTTTTTCTATAAAAAAAACGGGAACGTATCGTATTCAATTATTCTGCAAAAGAAATTCCCGCATTGATACTTTACTAACGTATGCCATTATCAATGATGCACAAGCGCAAGCCGGAAAAGATACTATTCTGTGTGCAGGAACATCAATAAAAATAGGCACTCAAGGTGAACAAGGAACAACATATAGATGGTATCCGACAAAGGGTTTAGACGATTATACGAAAGCAAATCCAACAGCAAGTCCAGACACAACAACAGAATATATTTTTGCTGTCATAAATAAATATGGATGCAGTGCTTATGATACAATAAAAATCACGGTTGTTCCATCGGTTCAACCGACAATTACTCGCGATACCACACTCTGTGCATGGATTCCATTACAATTACAAGCAGGCGGCGGCACAAAGTATGAATGGTTTCCGAAAAGCGGATTAAATAATTATTTTATTGCCAATCCGATTGCAATGCCAAGCACAACAACACGCTATAAAGTTATTATTTCCAATGCTACTTGCACAGATTCCGCTTTTGTGACAATTACAATCAAAGAAAATGAAAAAGCAGATGCGGGCAGAGATAAAGAATTATGTGCAGGGCTGTCAGTAAGACTCGGCACTAATAATAATCCGCAAGTAGAATATTCTTGGTCGCCTGCCGATTATTTGGATAATCCAAAAAGTGCAAACCCACTATGCACGCCCGAAAAAAATATGCAATATATTCTCACAGTAAAAAATAGCAATGGCTGTGAAAATTATGATACCGTTAATGTCACTTTGGGCGGTGAATTATCTGTTTTTGCAGGTGCAGACACAAATGTTTGCACAGGTGAACAAATACAATTAAACGCAAGCGGTGCAGAAAATTTCTCTTGGTCGCCTGCGGATGGCTTAAGTAATGCCACAATCGCAAATCCAATCTTTACAGGTACTTCCACCACACAATATATAGTCACGGGAAAATCAGGAAATTGTGAAGGTAAAGATACGATACTTGTTACGGTGAATGAAAAACCGACAATAATTGCCTCTGAAAATAGAGAAATTTGTGTGGGTGATACAGTACATTTATCAGCTAAAGGTGCTTTAGAATATTCTTGGTCGCCTGCCGAAGGATTGAATAATGCGACTATTGCAAACCCTATATTTAACGGCATAAAAACTACAGAATATATAGTCACAGGAAAAAACGGAAATTGTTTTGATAGTAAAAAAGTGATCATTACAGTCAATGAAAAGCCGACATTATTGGTATCGGAAAATAGAGAACTATGTGCGGGCGATACAGTGCATTTATCAGCTAAAGGAGCTTTAGAATATTCTTGGTCGCCTACAGATGGCTTACATAATCCCACAATTGCAAACCCGATATTTATCGGTACAAAAACTACAGAATATATTGTTACAGGAAAAACAGGTAATTGTTTTGATACGAAAAAAGTAATAATTACAGTGAATGAAAAGCCGACAGTATCGGTTTCAGAAAACAGAGAAATCTGTCTTGGCGATACAGTTCATCTTCATGCAAATAATGCGGATAGTTATCTGTGGACGCCGAGTACATATCTCAATAATGCGACTATTTCTAATCCGATAGCACAACCGACAGGAAATATCACTTATACCGTTCGCGGCACAAATGCTAATGGTTGTTATGAAGAAAAAACGATTTCCATAACCATTAACAATGATCAAGAAAAAACAATTTCTTTGCAATTATCAGACACAGCACAGTATGCACCCGGCACGATTGTTCCCGTGAAAATAGTTATTCCCGAAGGTCTTGCTCAAACGACAGTCACTCTTAATTATGATCCATGTTGTGTCCGCTGCGACAGCATTTTTACACCGAATGCAGGAATTTCCACCGTATTTCTTCGCAATAATGCACTTCGATTTACAAGTATTTCACCGAATAAAGAATCGCGAGAAATTATATTGCCTTGTACAATCTATTTACCGCCTGATGGCAGAAAAAGTGAAAAATTCACACTTTCCGATATTATTCACAGTGAACAATGTCTTATCGTGCGTGGTAATAATGATGAAATTCTTTATGATCCGAGTTGTGCATGGCAATTTCGCGGTGTGCAACAAACGGGGCGTTTCGGCATTGAATCTGACGGCACAATAGCCCGATTATACACGGGTTATGGCGGCGCAATTACCGTAAAAATATTCGATTTGACAGGCGTCGAAGTATGGCATTATTCATCACTTTATAATTCCACCGACATACAAGAAATTTCATTGCCTTCATTATCAAGCGGCATATATATAATGCAAGCAAGCAATGGCGTTTGGCATGATGAATGTGTGATGATGAGATAGGGTACACAACAGAAAAGAATTACAAGAATAACATAGCAAAGATGAAATCAACGATATTCATCTTTTAATGATGGAATTGAGTAATGCACAAACATTATTCTTTCGGTGGACGCAGCGAGTTCATACGTCCTTGAATAAACGATGCTCTTTTAAGGATATAAGATGTTGGTTTTGCCGGATTCCATCGTCGCGGATTGGGAATTACAGCGGCTAAAAGAGCAGCTTCTCTTTGACTTAATTGCGCTGCCGATTTGTGGAAATATGTTTGCGCCGCCGCTTCTACCCCATAAATTCCATCGCCCCATTCAATGACATTGACATAGACTTCCAAAATGCGTTTTTTCCCCCACAATGCCTCAATAAGAACCGTGTAATATGCTTCCAATCCTTTGCGTACATAATTACGTCCATGCCATAAAAATGTATTTTTCGATGTTTGCATGGAAATAGTGCTTGCACCAAGCGGACGCTTACGTGTTTTATTTAACTTTTGTGCTCTTTCTATTGCTTTCCAATCAAACCCCTCATGTGACATAAAGCGTGCGTCTTCACCCGACATGACGGCTTTGAATATATTGGGTGATATTTCTTCATAATCACGCCATTCTTTAGTAATTCCTGTTGATTTTGCATCGAACCATCCCTCGACAACACGTATAAACATTAATGGTGTAAAGGGAGGGTCAATATATGTGTAAGCCGCAGTGAGGACAACACTGAACACGATAAATCCAATCACGATTCTGAATAACCATTTTAAGGCGGTTTTTAGTAATTTTCCCATTATAGTGTAATATGTTACTTTGATGTAAATAATTGACGTAATTTTTGTGTTTCCGCAGCTATGGCATCTAATTCTCGTATAGGCAGAGCGGCAGCCTTTGCATGGTGTTCAATATCATCGTCGGGATCGCCAAGTCCGGCTCTTTTTTGTTGATGCAAAATCGAGATAATCATATCGCGTATTTCTTTAGCATTTTCAATGCCTCGCAATATTGCTTGATGACTTTTCACATGAGGATTTTTTTCATTACTTCCACCACCGGCAGTTTCCACAATAAGAGTTGAAATATCGAAAAGTCTTTCAACAGGTCCTTGAGCAATGCGCACATTCTGGACATTGCCGAACGATACCGTTATTTCACGTAAAGCCCATACACCATACCGTACACGCAAAGAAGTATCTGTGATAATATACCATCGCATATCATAATCAAATCTCGTGACAATAATCATGGCAAGAATTTTCAAGCCAAAAAACATGGCTATCAATAATGTAAGCCACCACAATGTAAATGGCACAAAAAGAGAACCTATCATCTCGGCTGCAATAATCAAGAGAAAACCTATAGCATAGAAAGCTACAAGCATATAACGCATGGACAAAAAGCGTGGACTTGCCCGCACTACTCGTAAATAGCGGTCATTTTCATGACCTGCGGGGACATGCGGTGCATTGAGATCTAAATGCAAAAGCGGCGCAGCTAATTGTTTGAGAAACTCAACCATCTGATTTCCTTTCGAGCGAAATACGTATGGCTTTTAAATCATTGTGTATTGCTTGAAGCACAGCTTTTGCTTCTTCATTACCTTTTTCACCTGTGGTTGCTGTCGGCACTGTTTTGGCATTCATGCCGCGCATACGTCCATAGAGGAAATCACGCACTTGTTCATAATTGCGAATGCCCACGATGCTTACTTCCGCTGTGGATGCCCCCGATGCAGTTTGTATATCCACCGTACCAATCCCCAACCATCGCTCGCCAATATTACGCGAAACATGAATATCTTGGATGCGACTATATGTCGTATAACTTTCCCGCCGCCAGAGAATACCATACGAAACGCTAATCCCTTCTTGATCAAAAGTATAGCGTAAGGTTTTGTACTTAAAATAAAGAGGCAGCATGACAAAAGGAAACGCTACCGTGCTTAGCAAAGCATACATGATATACAAGGGCAATAAATTGGAATCGGGACGGCGCAGTGCAAAAATTTCCTCTTCGCGTACCGGCTCGGCATGAGTTAATTGTGTAGATTGCATTAACCTTTTTCTCCTCTAAAAATGTTATGTACAGCGTTCATGAAGACTTTTGTTCACAAATTTGAGAGCAAAAATGAGAAATATCAACCGACTATGAAGCGAATTATGGTATTTTGCACTCACTTTTTTCATTTCATGAACAAATATTGATATTCCATTTCTATTCAAAAGGAGAGTTATTATGTATGCAATACGTTCAATTTTAGTGCCCACAGATTTTTCTGACAATGCAGCTCATGCAATAGGATATGCCAAGGAATTAGCTCAACAAAACGCAGCGGTTATTCATCTTTTGCATGTGATAGAGCCGGTTGCTTATCCCGTAAATTGGGGCTATGCTCAAGTCGGTTTTTTGGATATTGAACAAGAATATACCCAAGCTGCCGACACAGAAATGAAAACATTGGCGGACAGCTTAATTGCCGAGGGCTTTACTGTCATAACAACGATACAAACAGCAGGACGGGCTTCCGATGAAATTGACCGCTATGCCGCTGAACATGGCATCTCGCTTATTTGCATAGCCACACATGGGCGAGGCGGAATTGACCATCTGCTTTTTGGCAGTACAACGGAAAGAGTCCTGAGAAAAACACCGTGTCCTGTTTTTGTTGTTAAGACACCTAAAAACAAACAGTAAACGAGATATTCATTTCATATACAGGGGGGAAATACCCCCTTTTTTTATCTGTGTTACGCAAGCAGGCATTGCTGCGATTCTATGATACTATTTTGTCGGATACGCCGTATGAATGAGAATGTTCATTCATTTTTTTTAGTTTCCGGCAATGATGTATAGAGCAACAACATATCATCAAACTACATTTTTTGTTTCTAAAGCCGAGAGTGTGTCCGTAAATTTGTGGAATCAAACAGTGACAAAACCGATGACAGCTAAACTTGCACTTATTTTAATGGTACTATTTGCGCTTGGCGGATGCAGTTCAACACGGCAATCCGAACCGACAGCAGAGGGGAATTTGGGTGCAGAAATCAATAGCAGTTCCGACGAATATGCTCCTTTTCGTTATGATAAACGCACCTTGCTTTTCAGTTCCACCAATCGTGAATGGCAAGGCAAACGCCCACCGATGGAACAGGCTTCATACTTTTCAACACAGAGCAATGAGGGATTTTCGGCTCCTCGTTTTGCGGAAGAGTTCCCATTAGAAGAGTTTAAAGGCAGTGGCTATCCCACTTTTGCGATGAACCCTATTACCAAACAACAGGAAATGCTTTTTGCTGCGCCATCAAATCCCGGAGCATCAATGCCTAATGTTGATATTTTTTATGCCGTAAAAAAAGGTGCTACATGGAGCAAACCCGTAGCTTTGGCGGCATCTGTTAATTCTGCGCAATGGGACTCACAACCATTTTTTTCACCCGATGGTTCGTATTTTCTGTTTTCCTCCGATAGATCAGGCGGCATAGGCGGTATTGATATATATATGGTGCGTCGCACAGCAGCAGGCACATGGTCTAATCCTATCAATCTTGGTGATTCACTCAATACACCCAATGATGAATTTACACCTTCTATATCGCCGGATGGTACCCTGATGTTTGCTTCAAAAGGATATAAGAAAAAAAAGGATTTCGATATTATCATTGCTGATGGTCAAGGACAACGCTGGTCAAACCCTCGAGCAATGCCCCAACCATTAAATTCACCCTTTAATGACATTAATGCGGCGGTGTGGGGCGACAGCATACTCTTTGCATCCGATCGCCCGGGCGGCTATGGTGGTTATGATTTATATCGCTTTGATTTATGCGGTCCGGTCATGATAAGCGGTAAAGTGCGTACCCCCGATGGTATAGGAGCAACAGGCACAGTAACGGCGGTGGATGTCATAGGCAAAGAATATGCAAAAACGGAGGTACAATCCGACGGTTATTTTCGTTTTAATGTGCCGGCACGGCAATATTTAATTGTGCGATATGAATCGCCTTGTGTGCCCGGACGGCATGAAAAACGCATTACCACACCATGCGATGAAGCAAGTGCTGTGGCTTTGGCTCTCGAATTTGTAGTAGAAAAAAAAGATTTTGTATTCACTTTTGAAAAATACGATATTCCATTTTTTGTAAGCGGATATTATTTGCCTAATACTTCCGAAAACTTGCAAGCATTGCGACTAAAATTTTCGTATGGTTTACTGGGCAATGATGATTCCACACGTTATGTGGAAAAACCGGGTAAAGAATACAATAGCTATGCTAATGCGGTAGATAGCGCACTCCATGATGCCTATACATTTATTGCCGAACGTTTGAACTTGCTCGACGACGATATTTGTGGCGATGACAATAAAGAACTCGTAGTCACCATTACCGGATTTGCCGATCCGCGTGGTATTTATGAAAAAGCACGTTACAGCGGCACCACCATAGATGACGAAGATTTTAATTTTCATCTTGACCGCGGAACCCTTATGACCAATGAAACGCTTTCTGCTTTACGCGCATATTATACGGCAAAGTGGTTGCAAACAAAAATTGAACAATTACAATCGTATAGAAAATATAAAAACAATATTGTGTGGCGAACAAGCGGCAATGGTATTGATGATGATGATACCAAAAATGATTCTGCCAAAAGACGTGTCGAAATAACAATATCTTTATCAAAAAAACAATAATATTTTTACCTATCTCATCGAATACAGTATTTCATGAATATAACAATTCTCATAACGGGCGGTGCCGGATTTATAGGAAGTAATTTCGTCAGATATATGCTTCTCCACACAGAATATTCTATTGTGGTTGTGGATGCGCTCACCTATGCAGGTAATCCCGAAAACCTTGCCGATTTTATAGCCGACAAGCGTTTATCTTTTATCCAAGAACGTATTGAACATACAGAAAAAATCAGGGAAATATGTAACCATTATGGCGTAGAGGGAATTATAAATTTTGCGGCAGAAACCCATGTGGACAGATCAATTATGGATCCTTCCCCTTTTGTGACAAGTAATGTGATGGGCACTGTGTCTTTATTGAATATTGCTCGAGAATTGGGTTTGCGCTATGTACAAATAAGCACAGATGAAGTGTATGGCTCTCTAGGCGATGATGGCTATTTTACAGAACATACTCCTTTACAGCCAAGTTCACCATATTCCGCTTCTAAAGCATCAGCCGATATGTTTGTCCAATCATTTGTGCATACCTTTGGTGTAAATGCAAGTATTACGCGCTGTTCAAATAATTATGGTCCATATCAATTTCCCGAAAAATTAATTCCTCTCATGATTGTGCGAGCTTTGGAAAATACCACTTTACCCGTGTATGGTGACGGAAAAAATGTCCGTGACTGGATTCATGTTGATGACCATAACAGCGCGGTATGGGCTGTATATTGTCAAGGGAAAAAGGGAGAAGTCTATAATATTGGTGCATCGTCTGAACAGCACAATATTGACATCGTAAAAAAAATATTATCATCTCTGGGTAAATCAGAACATCTTATCACCTATGTGAAAGATCGCCCCGGACATGACCGTCGCTATGCCATAGATTCCACGAAAATAATGACTGAACTTGGCTGGCGACCACAGATTTCTTTCGCAGACGGCTTAGAATCCACTATTGAGTGGTATTGCACACATCAACAATGGTGCAACAATATTCGTAATGGTGACTATCAACGATATTATCAACAACTTTATGGGAAAAATATATGACTGTAGATTCCGTAAAACAAATAAAACAATCAAACCCCAAAGAGCCATCCGGTTCACTGTATGTATTACAACAGCAAACAGGTGAACAATCATTAGAGAAAAAATTAATAGAATTGCTGAAAGCTACACCCGAAATGATTGCTCAAGAGCAATTGCAAAGCGGAAAACGCTTAGATGTACGAGTATAATTCCATATTTTAAGTATAGAAAGGAAAACATTATGGCAGTACAATCGCCTTTTAATTTTAAGCAATGGATAGACGAGCATCGTCATTTATTAAAGCCACCCGTTGGTAATGCAACAGTGTATCAAGATACCGAGTTTATTGTAATGGTTGTCGGCGGTCCAAACTCCCGCAAAGATTATCACTACAATGAAGGCGAAGAATTTTTTTATCAATTAGAGGGTGATATCACCGTAAAAATAATTGATGAAGGAAAACCTCGTGATATTCATATTCGCGAAGGTGAAATATTTTTATTGCCGCCACGCACTCCACACTCACCACAAAGAGGCGAAAACACCGTTGGACTTGTGATTGAACGTCGCAGAGAGCAAAAAGAACTTGATGCATTTATGTGGTTTTGTGAAAATTGCGGCAATAAATTATATGAAGAATTTTTACTATTGACAGATATTGTGAAGCAATTACCACCAATTTTTGCTAAATTTTACGGTTCGGAAGAATTGCGCACTTGCAATGCGTGCGGCACTGTGATGGAACCTCCACAACCCAAAAAATAAAACTATGAAACTCGGAGACTTACGCAAAGAATATACACTGCATGGATTGACGCAAGAACATATAGCCGACACACCGCATATACAATTTGACCGCTGGTTTACTGAAGCACAAAATGCAAAGATAGAAGAACCGAATGCGATGGTGTTAGCAACAGTCACACCGGAGGGTATGCCTACATCGCGTGTAGTATTATTAAAACATTTTGATGAAAAAGGCTTTATATTTTTTACGAATTATGAAAGTAAAAAAGGCAAAAATCTTGTTGCCAATCCTCAAGCGTCTTTATTGTTTTTTTGGCTTGAGTTACAAAGACAAGTTCGCATTGAAGGAGTCGTCGAAAAAATAAGCCGCCAAGAAAGTGCAGATTATTTTTTCAGCAGACCATTGGAAAGCCAAATTGGTGCATGGGCTTCGGCACAAAGTAGCATTATAGAAAACAGAGAGCAATTAGACACAGCGTTTTCTGACTATCAACAACGTTTTGGCAGTAATGTACCTTTACCTGATTTTTGGGGTGGCTATCGGTTAATGCCCCATTATTTTGAATTTTGGCAAGGCCGCCCCAATCGTCTTCATGACAGAATCGAATTTTCTCGGGATGGCGTGGCATGGAAAAAACAAAGACTTTCACCGTAACATTAAACAAATAGCTCCTTTATATAATAATGACATAAAGGAGCTACTTATCAATCGGCAGTTTTTATATACAATATTGTGCTTGAGATCATGTTGTTCAACACAATTCGTATTGATACCTATATCTGCGGCATAAGACATAACAGAATAAATCATGTCGGCAGTATTTCACATATTTATTTACTTCGTACAATCCTAACTATCATTCATGCAGTCCAGAGATATATCCATACTTATCGTTGAAGATGAACATCTTATTGCACTTTCGATTCAAAGAGAATTGCAAAAAATGGGTTATAACAATAGTGTCATTGCCCACGATTATGAGAGCGCCTTCACCGCAGCTAAGCATTATTCATTCGGTCTTGCTATTCTCGATATTGCTCTTGGAAATGATAAAGACGGAATTGACTTAGCCGCAGCATTACATACAAATCACGATATTCCGACTATTTTTGTTACATCGAATGTTCAGATACTGATGACGGAACGTGCGCGTAATGTTCGTTCTTATGGATATTTACTAAAACCCATCAATTTTGATGAGCTGTATATTGCCGCCGAAATGGCATTCGACAAACATTCAAAAGAAAAAAAAATATTACTGCAAGAAGATATATTGCACGCTACATTGGCTGCTGTTTCCGATGCCCTTATCACCACGGACGGCAAAGGCATAATATTACATAGCAATAATGCTGCACAAAAGCTATTTGCAGAATATTTTGAACAACAGCCACCGCCTCATTCAATTACTAATTTTATACAGAATGAAACAAGTGTTGATTTCACATCGCTGTGTGAATATTATAAATCCGGACATGATTTGAATATCACAACTAATAAAATACCACGATATATTCATATCCAGTCCTCTCCATTAAGACAAATCAATGATAATTTATGGCACAATGGAGCAGTATTTATTCTACGTGATGTTACCGAAGAGCGCAACAAATATACGTCATTTTTTGAGCGAGAAAATCAACATATAGCTCTTTTGGATTCTCTCAGCGAAGCAGTTGTGTTTACGGATTTACATGGCCAAATTATTAATGCAAATTCAAGAGTAAAAGACATATTCGGCATCGAAAAAGAACAGTTCATCGGCACAAATGAGCGAGAATGGATTGACAATACTCTTCATGCAGACTCATTGTTGCAACAATACATGACTAACCGTAAACAAGGAATTGTAGAAACATATACCGTTGTTGTTCATCGAGCCGACAAGACCTTATGCACCGTGCAAGTACATGCAACGCCATTAACAGATAATGATGGCACTATAATAGGATCTATCGCAGCAATTCAAGATATTTCCGAAAATGAAAAAACAAAAAAAGAATTGCGTGAAGCAGAGACAACACTCTATCATTTTATTGAAAATGCACCAATCGCTTTTATTCGTAAAAATCTTCGTACCAATGAATACGTGTATTACAATAGAGAGTTTGAGCGTATTGTTGGCGGTAACTTAGAAGATTTCAAACACAATATTGATTATTTATTACATGAAAGTATTGATGATAATGAACGTGAAGACATATTTCGTAAAACTAAAGAATGGACAGATAATAAAATGGAAGGGATTCTTCATATTACATATAAAATGAAGAATTTGAGAGGTGATTATGTATGGACAGATAATTATATTTACAGTGATTTTGATGAACAAACAGGCGATATTCTTTATGCAAATCAATTTACTGTGGACATCACAACATTAAAAAGAGCCGAAGAGATTATTACCCAGTCATTGGAAGAAAATTTCAAGAAAACTGTTAACAACTTACAAAATCTTGTTGTACGATTATATCGTCGTGAAGACGGTAAAATTGCCTATGCAATGCGTGATGGCAAATTAGCAGGTGATTTGACAACAGAAAAAATAGTTGGTCAATCAATTGATGAAATATTTGGTGAGGATCAATCTCGATTGTCTTTACCACCCGTACTGCGTGCCTTCGAAGGAGAATCTGTATTAGAAGAAGTCCCACTACCGAATAGTTCAATGGTACTCCTTTTTTCTCTTAATCCAATTATTGTTGACGGCAAAGTCAAAGAAGTAGTTGGATCAGCAATTGATATTACTCAATTACGTAAAGTTGAAAAAATGTTAGATGCTAGTAAGCAACAATTTGGAATTTTATCGGACATAGCTCCTATAGGTATTCTTATCAGTGAACAGATTAACAATGTATTAACACCTCAATTTGCAAACAAAGAATTTCAAAAAATCACAGGATTATCCATTGAGCAATTTAATGCTCTTGACCAGGAAATGTTAGAAAATTATTTTCACCCTGATGATAACAATGAGTTTATCAGAACAGTTACGCAATGGTTGGATGATGATACACAAACCCATCTTCATCAGACATATCGTTTTTTACATCCAACAAAAGGATATCGTTGGCTTGATAATTTTTTGGCAAAATATTTTGAAGATAATGGAAAAATTATTGTTATTCAAACAGCAAGAGATATTACAGAACAGAAGGAAAATGAGATTACTTTACGTCATCTTGCTTCTATACCCGAACAAAGCGACATCCCTATTATCGAGATAACATCAGAAGGTGTTGTTACGTATGCAAATAATTCAGCACTATCACAATTTGGTAAAGACACCACAGATACGAGCAGTTACAATTTTTTGTCAATATTTGCATCACAAGAATTTGAACAACAATACACCGTAGAATATTCTCATAACAATTATTTTTATGAGATGGAAGTTCATAGATTATCGAATAATACATATAGAATATTCTTTTATGACATTACTACCGAGAGGAGAGCAAGAAATGAATTATTGGAAGCATTGGCACAAGAGCGACAATTAAATGAATTAAAAACGCATTTTGTCCGAACTGTTTCTCATGAATTCAGAACGCCATTAACAAGTATATTGATTTCAGCAGAGATATTGCGTCATCATTTTGATAAGATGTCGCCCGAGCAACGTAAAAATGAACTTGATAAAATTTTTAAGCGTGTTGTTCAACTCGAAGAGTTTATGAATGATTTTATCACTCACTCCTCTATTGATTCTTTACGCGAATCTTTTTTGCCTGACTATTATTCTATTCAGCAGATACTTGACGAAATTTATGATTCCATTCTGCCTATTATTTCTACAAGGCATCAGCATTTACAAATTGTTGTTCCGAACACCCATCAGACTATCTTTGTTGATAAATCAATGGTTTCTTTTATTGTTCTAAGTTTATTGAAAAATGCTTCGCGTTATTCTCCTGAACGTACAACAATTATCTTGGAATTTACGTCTAAGGAAGCAACAGCATATATAAAAATTAAGGATAATGGCATAGGTATTAAATCATCGGAGATTTCAGATTTGTTCTCACCTTTTATTCGTGGCAGCAATGTAGGCAATGAATTAGGCAGTGGTTTGGGCTTATATATTGTCAAAGAATTCGTCGAATTGCATGGAGGTACGATTAATGTTGAAAGTGAAGAAAACAATGGCTCTACATTTACTGTAACTTTACCGCTTATACAACCCAAATACTAAATATGGATATGAGCTCACAAGAAAATGTTCGTGATATTGCTTCAGCATTACATAGTTCCTATGAACTTGTTCCTTGCTATGCCACTTTGCAATCCATTGATGAGTTGCGAAATGCACTTGCAGAACATATCACCGCTTTACTTTCTACACAGCCGGAAAAACTAATGAATATTCTCTATCGCTTTGATGTCAGTGAAGATAAAATTCATGAAGTTTTTACTACGGTTTTTCCTTTTGATATTCCACTGAAAGTAGCGGACCTTATACTAGAAAGACAGCAACAAAAATTAGTCACTCGACAGCTTTACTCTTCAGGGAAGTCTTGGTAAACTGCTCTCTACCATGCCTATAAATGATTTTTTCTTCGTAAGTTGCCGAATCAAAATCACTGCTTCGTGTTCTTTATCGTACAATATATTATTATAAAATCATTTTTTGCTTATGAAATCGGCTCTACATACTGTATATGCACTTCTCTTTTTGTGCTTAATCGGTCAATCATTGACAGCGCAAATCAACAAGATGCCATCCTATCTCTTAGAAAAATCGAATGATATGGAACTCATTGAGCATAATCATATTAACTGTATTCCTACAGTTCACCAAAGTGCCTCTTCATATATTGTGCGTCGCCCTTATGACGTTCTTAGTTACAGACTTTTTATGGATTGGCGCAACCCCCTCTCTACCATTGAATCCCAGACAATTAATCGTCGCTATTCAGGTATTAATGCCATTCATATTCGTATAGACACGGTCTCTCTTCGTTCTCTGCGGCTTGATGCAGTCAACATCACTATTGACAGCGTTATCATTGCAGGTACAACAACAAAGGCAGAAGCAAAAGAGATGGAATGGAGCGTAGATTTAGGAAAAACATATTTGAGCAAGGATACATTAACCCTTTTTGTTCATTACACCTATGTTGGTGAAGAAAATCGGGGTTTTCATGCATATTCCAAAGGTGCGGCTTCCGGCATAACCGATAAAAACAGTAAACCATTGGTCAATCCGGAAGGTATTATCTATACAATGAATCAACCTAATAATGCTCGTTACTGGATGCCATGTAATGATGCGCCCTACGACAAAGCCAGAGCATCCATAACGGTACGTGTTCCACGCACTGATGGCGAAAAAACACCATTTTCTGTTTCCTCAAATGGTCTTTTGCAATCAATTACTGAGGGCACAGATACTCAAACCGGTAAGCGATATGCTGATTATCAGTGGTTAGACACAACACTAATACCAACATACCTCATGGTTGCCAATGCTTCACGTTTTACTATGTTTCGTCAATGGTATAAAAAAGTCACTAGTCCCAATGATTCTATTCCGATTGATAATTATGTGTGGGAAATTGATATGAAAGCAGATACAGAAGATAATGCGGAAATGAATGCTCTGCAGACCTTAGGTGATGCTCCGGGTATGATTGCCGCTTATTCACGATTATTTGGCGAATATCCATTTGTGAAATATGGTCATACTGTGGCTGCTCCCTTTAATTTTGGAGGTATGGAACATCAGACAATGACAACCACAAACAGAATATGGGCACGTCGTTGGAGTGCCGTTGGTATTGCTCATGAAATAGCCCATCAATGGTTGGGCGATTTAGTTACTTGCGCAACATGGAAAGATATATGGCTGAATGAAGGTGGCGCAACATGGGGTGAAGCATTATGGTATGAATCATGGGGCGGCAATGATTTATATATTCATCACATGAATATAAGAAGAGATGCCTATATACGCTCAGGGGCACAACCTCCTGTTTGGGGTATTCCTCTTGAACGTATTTTTAATTATGCAACAACGTATTGTAAAGCAGGGTGGATTTATCACATGATGCGTAAAGTATCCGGTGATGAGAAGTTTTTTCAATCTTTACGTTCTTGGATTAATACACATCGTTTCAGTTCAGCCGAGACCGCAGAACTTCAGCAACATTTAGAACGAGAAATAACCCTTGATGGAATGACCTGGGAACAGTTTTTTACTCAATGGCTTTATTCTGCCGGTCATCCTATTTATAGTGTTTCCGCAATATCTACGCCTAATGGCAGCGAAAACTTCACTACAACTGTCACTGTAGAACAAAACCAAAGCGGTAGTCTTGTTCCCGATGTATTTATTATGCCCGTAACATTAGAATTGCGCTCAAAAAATGGCTCAGGAATTCCTGCGGAACGCAAAACATTTCTTAATAATCAACGCAAACAAGTGATTACCTTTGAAACAAAATTTCCTGTAACTGATGTGATTATTGACCCTGACTCCTCTATTTTAGCTGAGCGTACTAATTATCTTACATCTGTGTCTGATAGAACATTAGATGAGAACAGACCTGTTATATATCCTAATCCTGCACACAATACAGTAACACTATCATTATCTAATCCACAATATCAATATTATCACATTTCAGCTATTAACAATCAAGGTAAACTGATAGCTACTATTCATGAAGGATTTATTCCCCAAGGGGACTTTTCCTATTCATGGGATTTAAGTTCTATTCCATCCGGCTCTTATACAATCATCATACGTACGCATAATTCAACACAAGCATTGCCTTGTACGATTTATCATTAATTTTATGGTGTTATGACAGAATTATCTGAATTATCAGTTCAAGAACATCAGGCTACAACTGAACGATTATTAAAAGGAATTCCTGCTTCGGCAGGCATTGCTATATGTTCGCATAATGTTGTGGTGATAAAAAAATTACGACCATCAAAAAACATACAAGTTTCCCCTGAAAAAATACCCGCTGAAATTAAAAAATTTTCTATTGCAATAGAAAAAAGTCTTGCCGAAATAACCTCGGTTATCCATAATGACCACGAAACGGCAATTCATGATATTATGGAAACATATTCCATGATATTACAGGACCCTACATTACAACAAGAAATAACCAAAAGAATATATACTACACGATCCGCGGTTCAAGCAATCGAAGATGAATTCGACGCTCAATGTGCATTATTTCAGAATGCTAAAGACGAAGCGATGCGAGAAAGATCTGCGGAATTAGATCATGTACGTCACAGATTACTTGTGCATATAGGCAAACGAAAACCTATTAGCAGTATCAGCAATGGTGCCATAATTATTTCGCACAGCATCACTCCGACAGATTTATTAGAATTGCATAAAAGAGGAGTATCTGCAATTATAACAGAAATAGGCGGTATAGCATCGCATGTTTCAATCTTAGCACGGTCTCTGCGTATTCCTGCAATTATAGGAATACCAAATATAACAAAAAAAATACCGGAAAATTGCACTGTCATTTGCGATGGATATTCGGGAACAGTTGTTATTAATCCTACTGCGAATACATTATTGGATTATGAACAGGAACAAGTAAAGGAGCAAAAAAAACAAAAAGCTCTTGGACAAATTATTGAGTTACCTTGTGAAACAACAGATAAGCATACCATAAAATTATCGGCAAATATAGAAACACTCGAAGAAGTTGATGCGGCAATCATGTCCGGTGCTATGGGGATAGGGCTTGTACGTACAGAATATTTAGTAAAAAGTGATGGTAGTTTTCCTTCGGAAGATGAGCAATATATATGGTACAAAGAAATTGCTGAACGCATGTATCCGCACACAGTCACCATTCGTACTTTCGATGTCGGGGGCGATAAAAAAGGTGGTGTTAAACGTGAAGAGAATCCGGCTCTTGGTTATCGCGGCATACGTTTTTTATTAGGTAATAAAAAAATATTTCGCACACAAATTCGAGCTATTTTACGGGCTTCAAATCATAAAAACATTAAAATAATGTTACCAATGATATCACAGGTTAAAGAAATTAAAAGAGCAAAAAAAATCATAGACAGCGTCAAGCATCAATTACGTGAAGAACAAATCCCCTACGATACTCATATATCGGTTGGCATTATGATAGAAACGCCTGCGGCTTGTTGTATTGCCTCAGATTTAGGGAAATATTCAGATTTTTTCAGCATTGGTTCTAATGATCTTGCTCAATACACCTTAGGTGCTGACAGAAATAACGGATATGTGGCGGATATGTTCAATGAATTACATCCTTCTGTTTTACGATTAATGCATCATGCCGTTACAGGGGCTAAAGCAAATGGTATTTCCGTTTCTTTATGTGGTGAATTGGCAGCATGGAATACCATTACATCTTTACTTATAGGAATGGGTATAACAGAATTATCTGTTGCCACACCTGCTCTATTGCTTATTAAAAGTAAAATACGTAAAACACATTTTGAATCGGCAAAAAAAACAATTGAAAAAATACTGTTATCAGGAAAAATACCAAAGGAATTTAGAGCAAAGAGTAAAAAAAGAAAAACAATGAAATGATAGATAATTATTCATTAGTTCCTAATGACGGTATATTTGTCCGAGAAAATTCAGCAAGTGCAACAGCAAACATATTCTCAGCCATTTTATATGACCCCACAGACCCACCATTCCAAATAATAGAAAAACATAATTTTTCACCATCACGAGTCGTAACATATCCGGCAAGTGCACTGACATTACGTAATGTCCCTGTTTTTGCGCGCACATTATTATGCGCTGATGTTCCAATCATTCTGCGACGTAATGTGCCGTCAACACCGGCAATAGACAATGAATTATGAAATTGTTGTGCAAAACTTGATTGCGCAGCTTTTGTCAATAAATCAACTTCAGTTTTTGCCGAGACTAAATTTTTTCTGCATAATCCTGAGCCATCATTTATACAGACTCCTTCTGTATAAATACCTAACTGTGCAAGCTCATCAGTAATAGTTTTTGCTGCCACACGCCCTGTGTTTTCTTGTCCACCTTTGAAACCACCAATCATTTTAAATGTTTGTTCTGCTAAAAAATTATCGCTGTTTTTATTTACAAGATTGAGCATTTCGGTGACAGCACGGCGGCTTTCCCCTAATATTTTGGCATTCTCAGGCATTTTTTTTAATCCTATAGTACCTTCAATTTCAACTCCACCACTTCTTAAACGATTTGCTAAAGAACCGGCGACAGCCAACTCAGGTTTTGCAATGGCATAATGTTTTGAAATTATTCCACCTGATCCTAATGAACCGACAACGGTAAAATGTTGTGTACCATCTTTTTGTACTGAACTATTGATCCCTATTGCGGGACCTCGTCCTCTGTGTTTTATGCGACGGGGCGGAAGTGGTGCATCACCGAAGCGATTAACCCATATATCCGGATGCTCTATTAACATTGTATGGCGACGTTTTTTGACTGGTTTAAAAGCAGATTTCTTTTTCAATGTTGTTTTTTTCCGTATTCTTTGCTGACGGATAGTTTTTTTTGCTGAATTTTTCGACCGCTTTTGTATTTGAGTTCCACTATTTTTACCGACATTTGTTTTGCGCAATACTGTTTGATGTACTGTAGAAACAAATGCATCAGATGGAGGTATAGTTTGTACACGTGGTGGATTCCCACCCGAAACCATCACAGTCATGGAATTACGATAATATCCAAGAGCGGTAATGGGTGGTAGTGGTTCAACAATTTCGCCATCACCACTATAAATATGGCGTTGTGTAATATTGTCAAAGTAACTGCCATCACCATAGATATTACCTACGATTTTTTTAATTCCAGCTTGCTCAATTTGATCTGCTAATTGCTCAATATCACTAATTGTTAATAATGCATCTCCTTTACCGACTATATATACATTTCCATTCAGCACTCCGTTAACAGGCGGCTGCGCATCTGTAGCAACAATAGTCGGAATACTATAATCCCCACCCATTATATGCAAAGCAGTATAGGTACTAAATAATTTTGTGGTAGAAGCAGGAGTTAATGGCTGACGAGAATTATGGTCAAAAAGCACCTGATTATTGTCAAGAGAATAGACCATCGCACTTACCTTTGTTCCATTAACAGCAGATTTATTGATGATGGATTGTAGTGTTTGAGTCAATTGTCTCATTGATTTTTGTGAGGTGTCTGTACCTCCGGATTGTGGGAGTATCGGCATTGACATCATCAAACAGAACAGTGCTATAATACTATATCCCACCGTATAACGAATACATATATTCATAATCATTTATATAAATAATCAAGGAAGGTAACGCTGATTTTGCTGCTTAGTCAGCGTTCTTAAGTGCAAATTTACGTTTTTTAGCAGTAAGAGAGTATGATAAAATGCTATTATTCGTTCAATTAACGAGCAGTGGACATATCAGATGCAGCATCATATTCACTTTTAAGTGTGTCAAGTAAGCTCATCAGAGCATCTTCATCATCAAGTGTAAACTTCGATTGCACTTGAGATAACAAATCCTCAGGAATAAAGAGTTGCTGTGTTTGATTATCAAAAGTCCATTTCGTAAAGCCGGCATTTATAGCAAAAAACTCTGATAGTCCCACAAGACCCGTTAATATACGATTTTCGACAGCAGCGTTTCTCTGTGTACTATTTGTTCTTTTCGGTTCGGTAGGAATTGCACCTGTACCGGTTGATGCATCTAAAGACATCACAGGCAAAGGATCATCTGTCCATTCTTTAGTATGATGATGAAAAATTGCACAACGTAATTGTTCGGGTAGATTCCAACGTTCTGCGAACCAAAGCCCAATATCATTATGGGTATTATGAAAAACTGTCAACTCAGCTTCGTGAAATGATAAACCGGATTGTGCTTGGAGTTTTCTTACTTCATCAAACTCCTTTGACAGAAACTGTGCAGCTACTAATATACCGATATCATGTATTAATCCTGCCACAAAGGCTTCACCTGCTACTCTGTATCCTAATTTTCTGGCAAGGAAACGAGCTGTTGAACCACAATACACAGAATAGTTCCAAAACTCTCTGACATCCAGCACTTCTGTTCTCATGGTTGCAAAAATTCTTTGCACTACCAGACTTAACAATATTTCTTTTACGGCAGACAAACCTAAAATAACAAGTGCAAGTTCTACTGTCGATACTTTTCGAAGTAAGCCATAAAACGGTGAGTTTGCCACTGCAAGCACGCGAGCTGTCAGTGAAACATCTCTTTCAATAATTCTTGCTAAAGAGGCAGCGCTAGAATTAGGATCATCAATAGATTGTAATACAGCGGCTGCGGTTGCCGGTATAGTTGGCAAATCTTTGCGTGCTTCTAATTTTTTACGAATCTTTTCACTAAGCATGGTCATAATCCCGCAGTTTTTTGCGAAGATCACTAATTGTTTGAGTATGAATTTGACATACTCTGCTTTCCGTTACATTCAAATGCAAACCAATTTCTTTAAAGGTAAGTTCTTCATAATAATACAAAGACATAACTAATCGTTTTTTTTCGGGCAGTTTTTCTAAATATCGAACAATAAATTCCTGCTGTTCTTCATCCTGCAATGATTGGAGTACATCATTCCAATCAGGGTCTTCAATCTCTTTTGACACCGCTTCTTCATCATCGGATGACTGTGATGGCACTCCATTATGGAGCGAAAATGCAGAAATTGAAGCAGCGGTAGCTGAAAGGTAGCTCTGATACTCGTCTTGTGTTACGTTCAATTTTTGGCGTATTTCTTCGGATGAAACTTCTCTTCCTTCTTGGCTACGAAGAGCATCAGCTGCAGCAAGATATTCCTGAACTCGTTTCCGAGCTGAACGCGACAACCAATCTAATCGTCTCAATTCATCTAATATCATGCCTTTGACACGTGGCATAGCAAAAGTTTCAAACTTTAACCCACGATCGGCTTCAAATCTGTCCAATGCTTCATTCAATCCAACAATACCAAAACTTATGAAATCCTGTTCAGCCAGTATGGAATGCGAAGGAATATGTAAACCATTCACAACATATCTCACTAGCCAGATATAATGCAACATAAGCCGATGGCGTGACTCTCGGCTATGTGAAGACAAAAACTCATTCCAAGTAAGCTTTAAGTCTTCATCTGAAAGTTGTTGTTGTAACCCTGACATTTACTATAATCCCATTAATTTTCGGATAACTCTTTTTCATTATTTGCAGAGGCGTTCACTTGCGCATTCTGTATTTCCAACAAACGCTGTCTTCTTTCTTCTTGTATTCGCTCTGCCTCCTGCTTTAATTCTTCAACATACTGTAGATGCTCTTTTTCACGAATATTACCCAGCACTGTAAATACTGAAACTAAGATTATCCCTCCGGCTATCGCTACAGCACTAAAAATTAAGAATGATTTAAAAAATATACCGACTATATCATTGGGATTGGATATGTAATATATCACAAATGAAATTGAAGCAACTAATATACTAATCTGAAATAACGCTTTGATTGGATAATCACTATAAAGTGGCTTCTTCTCCTCTTTTTTCTTTTTTGCATTCTTTTTTGTCGCAGCCATAGAGCATCAGAATCCTATTTCTATTGTTATAAAATCAACGTTATCACTTAATTCACTGTACTATTTTTAAGAGACTTTACAAAAATACTCAATAGTTCACGTAATTAGTAGTATTGTATCTATTCAATACAATAGAAAACGCCTCTTGGTATTATATCCAAGAGGCGTTTTCATGAGGTTTGCACTCATCGTTAGCGATGAGCTATTGCTTATTGTACTACAGACATTGTGCGTGTTTGATTCACACCGTCAGCAGTCACTACTACACGGTATACTCCACTTGTCAATCCGGCTGTCGGAATACTAAGTGCATGTGTACCTGCGCTGCGATATTCACTTATCGAGGATACTTCTGTACCGGACATGTCATAAACTCGCACTTCTACTGAACCCGCTGATCCAAGTTCTACGCTAAGTGTTGTCGTTGATTGATCAACAACAGGGTTAGGACTTACTTCACCTACTGTTGCACTGCTGTTACCTATCAATACTTCTACTTCATCACTCATGCTGCTTGTACCATCAAGATCAACCATGCGTAAGCGATAAACATAACGACCACCGTTGTCCACGTTTAAGTCACGGAAATTGTAATCGCGACGCTCTGTGCTTGTGCCCGCGGCTGATACTTGACCGAGTGTTTCAAAATTGTTACGACCTGTCATTGATACTTGGCTGCGCTCTACTTCGAACCAACCGCTTTGTTTTTCACTTGCTGTAGTCCATGAAACATCAACGCTGCGACCACGGCTTGAAGCACTGAAGTCAACCAATTCTACCGGATTCGGGTAACCATAATTTGCGGTCAAGTAGTCCATGATGCCACGCATAACACGCTCTACGCCTGTCATTGATGTCGTAACGCCAAAGTGACGCCAATCTGCTCCTAAATACACTGTGTTGAAGCCTTCGGCCGCATTCGTTACTGCCATTGCACTGTCGCGTACACCTGCATCACGAGTAGCGTATTTCATTCCTGTACGTGCCAAACCTTGCGTAAATTTATCTGTGTAAATTCCTAATAAGGCAGGCATCGGCATTGGATCTGACCAACTGCCATTCATAAATCCTGTGCTGCGAATTTGATCTACTAATTTGTTCTGTAAGGTCATACCAATTACATTACGCTGATTATAACCACCCGCTACAGGAGTCAATACCGCTGCGCCTGCATTGTTACGACCGCGTTGTGTACGCAACATATAGCGAACAAAAAATTCATCATTGGCGGCATCTAATCCAACATGCTGTTTTACAACTTCTTGGCTCGCCATGACTAAGTTCTTTTTCGATCCAAGTTTACCCGATGACAAGTAATAACGTAAATCTTCACGCTCGAAACGGCTCAATGTGCTATTGTCTTGTGACCACCAAATTGTACGATAATCACGATAATCTACTGAACGAGGTTCCCATGCATTACGATCAAGAATATCGTAGTGATATACTTGAGCATTGTTCAAAATAAAGTTATCTCTGCCGCTGTATAAGCCCATCGCACGAAGACCGCGCAATACACTGTCTGCATTCAATTTACCTACTGTCATACGTGCATAATTTACGTCAGTTTGTGGACCATTAACATCCGTATGATTATACGATAAGCCTTCTACTGATGCCATCATGCCATACACCGAACGACGCAAGTAGAAACGTGCATCCATTGCTTCGCTATTATTGGTCATGTTTTCATCAGAGGTAACGATGCGTGCTTGAATACGATAGCGAGGGCTCACATAATCACGCATTGAGGCATTAACGGCTGAATTCATCCATATAGGTGTATTATATGTCGGCAATGCTTTCAATGATTGAGGACGTATAAAACCTAAATATACATCTTTGGATTCTCCGCCTCCGATTTCTACGGTGCGATTACCAAATTGTGATAAGCCCGGATAAGATGCTATTGCATTTGTACTGCCGGCACCCGTTTCCATTGCAAACTCACCAACGACAGTCACTACTTGAGATAATGTACTGTTATTGCGCAGACGTGCAAAGACAGGGACTGAATCTGTATTATAAATCTGATCGCCTGCCATAACATATTCTGCATCTGCAAAATTCACTTGTGATGCACCACTGCGATAGGTCAATGGACGTAAGACGGCTGTCAATTCTACGTCATTAACATACGGTAAACCAGTAAACTCATCCGCGCCAACATCATAAGGTTGACCAACAGAGCCACGGCTTTGATTATCTACATCGCTTGTCACATAACTCAAACGCTCGCCACGATTGCTTAATACTGAACCTGTAGGCTCAGGATTTTTACGAATACGCAAGTATTGTAATGGGAATGAACCGGTAATTTCATAATCACCTGTGAAGTTACGACCCCACACGCTATTGATGTCCAAGCCTGTCCAGGCGCGCCATTGACGAACTGTTTGATACTCGTCTTGATAACCCGCTACCAATACTTGACTGATCGAATCAACTTCTACGAAACGTGCCAATGATGCATTCGGTGTCCAGAATGCATTATTATCCGACTTAATCCCGCTCCATGAATATTTAGGATGTACACCTTGTATGAATAAGCCTGTATGAGGGAAACCTCCACCGATATTGGCACTGCCATTATCACTTAACATCACGACTGCATTATTTTTGATTTCTGACATACGACCATGTTGCAAACCGATACCGACAACAGCACCACTATTGGTGATATTATCATTGGTCATCCATACTGTGTTGTTTGCTATACGATCTTGACGTGTAAAGTAGTTTGCAAGACGTGGAGTAATTAAACCATTAACTCCTTGGATTGCTGTATTACGATCTGTTAAGAAATGAATACCTGCACGGCTGGCTCCGCTCGCTGTACGAGTAATGCCCCAAACAACATTACTTGTTACGGTAATACGCTCAGGACTTGATGGCTGTAAATAATCACCCGGTGGTGGAACAACGCTTGATAAGTCATTTTGCGATTGCTCTACTTTGATACCGCGTGCCATCACATTCGAGGAAACGCCATTAATTTCATTGCCCGATACAGTAACATTGATATTATTGAAACCAATATGGAATACCGGATTGCGCTGACCGCCCAACTCAATACCATTGGCTTCGCCCAATACACCTGTGGCATTAACACCTACATCAAATATCTTGTTATTAGCTACAATTGAGTTCTCTTCATAACCCATAAATATACCTGCACGGCGTACACGGCTGATGCGGTTATCACGGATTTCTGTTCCTGTATTGTAGTAGCGAACGATACGGCTACGATCTTTTAAAGCACCGATACCGATACTTGCTATACCATAAGAAAAACCACGGATTTCATTACCGATAAATTTGTTTTCTTTATTACCGCGATACGTAAGCGTAGGACTGACAACTATCGCTGTATCCAAACGAGCACGGTTCGTTCCATTAGCATCTGAAGGAGGTGTATTGCGTTGGAAAATACCGGCACTAAATGTACGGAATGATGCGCCTGCGCCCGAGGAGTCCGGTGCAAAAGCAAAAGCATTCGATTGAATGGTTACTCCCGGTAAGTCTGCGCGGAAGTCTGTTTCAGGTGTGCTCGGATCATTTTCAATAATACAATTTTTGATGGTATGATTGAAAGTACGTCCACCTAAGTAGAACACAGCACGACGATTAGCAAAAGTACGTAATTGGAATTTCAATGATTTTTGCGGACCACCATCAAAGGAGATATAGCCATAAGAATTAGCATTCTCGGTTGTTGCAAATTCATTCTGAACTGCATAAGGATTGGTAGGATTTAGGTTCTGTCCGAAAAGAACACCGATACCATTTTTGCTATTCAATTGGATAGTTACACTACCTTTGGACAAGCCAACGGTATTAGGATCCGGCATGAATGTGATGGTATTTTTGTCACTTGAACCAATGATACGCGAAGATAAATCTAATGCGGGACTAAATGCAAAAGAACTTGATATCGTATAATTATTATCCGTAAATAAGAATGATACCGGACCTTGAATGCCTTGTGAATACAAAGCATCTACGGCTGCTTGAATTGTGTTGAAATTACGCGCTCCGGGACGACGAGTACCGATAGTATATTCACCACTCAAGCGTGACAATACGGTGATTGTTTCACATTTTTGATTGTTGTCAGCAACCTCATCTGTTGAAGGTACACTCACACAAATTTCATACTGTCCTGCTTCACTTGGAATAAATTCAGGCCAACGTGCCTCAATAGTATTTTGTAAACCATTCGGCACCTCGACGGTAATAGGAAGATTAACAACAACCGGAGTATTAGGTAATCTTCTGATATTCAATGTAGCAACAACTTGATCAGCTATCTGACCATTATTGGCTAAAATTGCTTTTGCAATCGTAGGACGACCACTATATATTCCTGAAGACGGCGCAGTCACTTGAACCACTTCATAATCGAACAAATTACGTACTAGAATACGGTATTCTTCACCTGCTCTTGGAATACAATCATTAAATGCTTGCTGATCAGGACTAGGATCAATCAAATCACCGCAAAGACTAACAGTATATTCACCCGCTTCATTTAATAACAAATCAGTAACATTAAATTCATCGGAAGCTCCGGAGACAAGACCTGCTTCAGGCAAACCACCACCCGGCTGATTGTTACGAGTTACTGTTGTTTCGAATATTATCTGGTTTGTCGTTGCATTACGTACTACAACATTAGCTTGATATGCTTTAATCGCCTCTAAGCCTGTGTTACGAAACATAGCTGTTAATGGGGAAGGAATACCTTTATATGATACACCACGATCTTTAGTCAATGGACGCGTAACTGATGTTGCTTGCAAGTCTCTATCTACCGCAACAGTAAATTCATCAACAATCGTTGATTGGAATGACGAAGTCCCTTTTTGACTCGTTGAAGTCATCGTTAAACGATAGGTGCCACCTTGAACTTGAGGGAACTGTGTGCTTAGGAAACCGGTACCATTAGGCGTATTAGGTGCTGTAGGATTAGCAAGAAGCCCACTGGCATTAGGAATGAACATAGTACCACCCGCAGCTGGAGCTGTTATTACATTACTACCGGATGTGGTTAAGCCACGATAGACAACATTTGTTGATGGCAAAGGACCCGTGATGGTATAAGTAAAGGTCGTTGTCCAACCGGGTAATGCACCAAACGTTACACCCGGACGTGAGTTTGCCGGTGCAGTGGTATTATTGCCATCATAGAGAGTATTATACTTCAATATTGAACTGTCCGGTAACCCGACAATGCTTTTTCCTTTAGGGAAATAATTTCTAATACCTGCCGGTTGTAAATCGAAACGGAACATGGGGCGTAAACTATATGTACCATACGATGTCGTTGTACCACATGGTTGTGTACAGTCTGCATAGTAATAATTCATAGGTGCAGTTGATCCTGAAACAGTACTTCCCCACACACCGCTCAGAATACCTACATACGTACCGCATGGGTTAAATCCACAAAAATCAATGAGGATATTGCTGGAACCATCCCATTCAAAATCTCGGTCAAATGTCATTGTATTCCAGCCGGCTTGAACACCATTTACAGTCTTCGGTGAAAAAACTTCTGTCAACCCCGCTAAGTCATGGACAGTTGTCACACTCGTAGCCGTTGTGTTTTTCATACGGATTGTATAGTTGTTGGAGGCATTCGCAAGTTCAGCCGCCATATTAAATGCTATAGATTTGATATTGCCGGGGGCACCACCACCGGCAAGCATTTCTGCAGCAGTAACGATGTACTGATGATGGAAGGAATCATACCACCGCAGATACGGTGCGAATTGCCAAGCAAGCTGCGAAGTCTGTGTTCCGACAGTAACCTGCACTTGTGCCTTAGCAGTAGGTGAACTCATCATTGTAAGCATTGATAGCGCACACAATGAGAAGAGAAGAAGTTTTTTCATAAATCACCGAGATTTAATGAGTAAAAATATGTATTTAAGTAATTAAAGTCTAAATTTTAAGAAACATGGTCTTGCCATAGTAACTCCACATACAGCAAAAATAAATATTTTCCGCTATATTTGAGTGTTTTTGATGAACAATGACACAAACATCTCTGGAAAAAATCCTAGTCATCATACCGGCAAGCGGTAAAGGGAGTCGCTATGGTTCGGCTTTGCCGAAGCAACTTCTCCCGTTCGACGGTACGACCATTCTTGAACATACTATCGAAAAGTTCAAGCAGACTAAGTTTAATATTGACATCTGTCTTATCATCCACGATATAAACGATACCCTTTATCAGTCGGTTCTTAACAAAGTTCAATACTGTGTTAAAGGTGGCGCAGAAAGACAAGCAAGCATTTCCAATGCCATTTTGTCGGACTTTGCTCCGCTTTACGATATAATTGCCGTACATGATGCCGTAAGACCGCTTGTAAGCTGCACTCTGATTGAAGAACTTATCACACAAACCGTGCAAAAAGGTGCAGTCATACCCGCACTTCCAATCAAAGACACACTCAAAACTTTCTCCGATAATCGGATTACAGCCACTCTCAATCGGGAATCAATACTTGCTGTGCAAACGCCCCAAGTGTTTCATAGCTCTGTAATCATTTCATCATATCGCACTGCTTTATCTTCCAAAGAACTGTTTACCGATGATTCTTCGTTGGTCGAGTATTCCGGCTATCCGGTGTACTACATTCAAGGCGAAGAAACCAATATCAAGATAACCACACCTTCTGATTATCAATACGCTAATTTCCTTATTCATAAAAACTTAGCGCGCTAAACCAACTCATTTTCAACCATCGGTATCATCACTGCTTGCAAGCCGTAACTTAAATCTATGAGCAGGTATCTTTCTATCCTCAAATCCTTCTATGAATCAAATTTAATTGGTATAGTCAATTTTTTTTCTCAAATTGCAGTCCTAATTTTCGTCATTGTCGAAAACAAGGGCTTTCATACGTGAGAAAAATTTGTTCTTTGATAATACATTTTTTAGTGATTGTTACACTGTTTTCTTGTAGCGACACGAAAACAGATACAAATGTTACAGCGTTTGTCTATAATGAGTCAAATGGGGTACAATCTTTGGATCCTGCGCTTGCGAGTTATCGTTCGGCAATTTGGATTGGCTCCCAGATTTTCAATGGACTTGTTGAACTTGATTCTCAACTTAATGTCGGTCCGAGTATTGCAAAATCATGGGAATATGACTCAACGGGTACATTGCTGACTTTTCATCTTCGTTCCGACATTCGGTTCCATGATAATAGCTGCTTTCCGTCAAACAGAGGGCGTATAGTCACTGCAAATGATATTGAGTATTCATTCAAACGTCTTTGCAATGCACGAACAAAATCAACGGGGTTCTGGGTCTTTCGTGATAAAGTAATTGGAGCCAGTGAGTACTTTGAGCAAAGCCAAAGTGGTAACATACCGGAATCCATACAAGGTTTTAGGACTGTAAATGATTCCACATTCGAAATTCGTTTGATGAAACCATTTGCACCATTTCTATCTATCTTGACAACACCGTTTTGTTGGATTGTTCCTCATGAAGCGATTGAGTATTATGGTGAACGATTTGGTCGAAATCCGGTTGGAACAGGTCCCTTCGTATTTCGTGAATGGCAAGAAGATATATCGCTATTATTAGAAAAGAACAAACATTATTTCAAAAAAGATGCTAAGGGAATTGCATTACCATACTTAGATAAAATCACGGTTGGTTTTGCACGTAACAATAAATCAGAGTTCTTTGAATTTTCACAAGGTAAGTTAGATTTTATCAGTTCGATTGATCTTTCTGTGCATGATAAAGTATTTACGCCACAAGGGCAGCTTACTTCAGAATACGCACAGTTTCAATTGATGACAGCAAGTGCACAATCCATTGAATATTACGGTATTATGACAGACAAATCATTGTCTGTCGCACAATCCGTTCCATTCTGTGGAGATAAACGAATACGACAAGCCATGAATTATGCTATTGACAGGCAAAAAATCGTGGAATATGTCTTAAAGAATAAAGCGATACCGGCTCATCAAGGAATCATCCCACCCGGCTTTCCGGGATATAGTTCCCAAACCGGCGGTTATTCGTATAACATTGCGAAAGCAAAACAACTATTAGCAGAAGCAGGATATCCGGAAGGCAAAGGCTTGCCGGAATGTACTTTACAAATTGGTGCTAATGAAACAACAGCATCAGTGGCAGAAGCCATTATTGAACAATGGAAGCAAATCGGTATTAATACAAAGCTTCTCCAAGTTGATTTTCCTCGCCATCTTTCTATGATACGAAACGGTGAGTTAGCACTTTGGAGAACAAGTTGGATTGCAGATTACAGCGATCCGGAAAATTTTTTGAGTCTATTCTATTCCAAAAATGCAGCTCCGGCTGGTCCAAACACCACCCGAGTTGCTCTAAGAATAGCAGATTCTTTGTATGAAGCGGCTCTGAGACCGACCATATCTCAAAGCCAGCGATATGCTCTCTACAATCAAATGGAGCGCATAATATTGGAAGAATCCCCGTGGATTTTTCTTTATTACAATACAAACACTTGGTTAGTACAACCAAATGTTCATGGTCTGAAGGCAACAAATCCATTACGGTTGCCACTTGAGTATGTAAAAAAGACATCATAGTTTTTCATCATATTCACAGTCAAACAAACATTCGTCTGTTACTCACGCTTGACGAAATACCGCCGGACATAATCCGGGGTGATGTATAACAATACGAAAGTGAGATTGCATGTTGTTAAAAAAATTTACCACTTTACCATTTATAGCATTATTGTGTATCTTTACAATAACGCTGTTTTTTGTCGGCCCTGTGGAAACATCGGCAAAATCAAGAAAATCTAATAGCAAAACATATTCTAAGCGTTCAAAGTATAAAAAGACATCGTGGAAGAATAAAAAACGCAAGCGTGGTCGCAGACGCTCTGCTTGTAATACAACACAAGGCAAAATACAAGCGATGGAGCTTATACGCTCCTCACAAGATTTATCTTTTCTCGCAGGGCTTTCAACCACACAATCAGTGGAAGAAATGCATGCAATACGAGCCAAATATATTGCTTCTGATGGAGAATTGGATGCAGAAGAATACATGGAATCAGAAGAAACAGCCGATGGGCTTACCTACTACGATGAAGCAGGAAATCCTATTGTTATTACCGAAGAAGATATGCGCAACGGTGATCCTGAATCATTTCGCGACCTTTATCTTGCCTACATTGATGATGATACAACCTCAACAGCCAATCCGAATACTTCCTATGGTGTAGAGAAAAAACGCATCATGGCGGCAATAATGAACTGGATTGGTACTCCCTACTACTTTGGCGGAATGACTCGCAGTGGTATTGATTGTTCTGCATTTGTCTTATCAGTTATGCAATCGGCAGGTGACTTTACCCTACCCAGAACCGCCGCCGTTCAACATCAACTTGGTAAAAATGTACGCCGTCCTAATATGAAATTCGGTGATTTGGTCTTTTTCCATACAATGAGCCATGCTTACGTTTCCCATGTTGGCATATATCTTGGCGATAACTTATTCGCCCATGCCAGCAGTAGATTTGGTGTAACCATCTCTTCTTTAGAAAATGAATACTATAACTCTCGACTCATTGCGGTGAAAAGACTTACCGATGATGATATCCAAGAGATTACCTTACCGAGTGCTTATAGAGGTTTAGACAGTTCAACATATTAACCTACTATCATTAAGTTTGCAATATTTTTCAACAGCTGGTGCATTCTCTTGCATCGGCTGTTTCTTTTTTAGTTTGAACTCATTAAAGAATCATAATAAAAACAACAAAAGAATAGAATCACAATACTCTCCATATTTTTGCACTTATGATAGAGTACAAACATAACAGATGATGCTTACTTTCTGAAAACATACTTCTTCGACAATGATTTATTACCTTGCTCATTACATTAACTCGGTTTTTAATCCTCCCGGATTTGGTATCTTCCAATATCTTACTTTCCGCTCGGCAGCAGCAGCCATCACTGCTCTTTTCATCAGTTTCTTTATAGGTCCTAAAATTATTCGGATGCTGCAAAAAAAGCAAATCGGCGAACAAGCAAAAGCCGAATTACAAAATACCGGCAATCATGCTTCTAAAAAAGGTACTCCCACAATGGGCGGACTTATTGTTCTCACTGCTCTATTACTCCCCACCCTTCTCTGGGCAGACATAGGCAATATTTATGTGTGGTTAATTGTTTTTGCTACGGCTGCACTCGGTGCAGTAGGTTTTTTGGACGATTATCTGAAAGTGATAAAAAAATTACCCAAAGGTCTGATTGGTCGCTATAAAATCGTCGGGCAAATATTTGTCGGTCTGATTCTAAGCAGCACCATCTATTTTTTCCCTGAATTATTTTCTACAAGTTTTGAGAAAATCCATACACTCACCACAGTACCCTTTGCGAAAAATGTCTATTTTGATTTTGGAATTCTCTATATACCTGTTATTATTTTTATCATGACGGCAACCTCCAATGCCGTTAATCTCACAGATGGGCTTGATGGTTTGGCAATAGGAACAACAGGTATTGCTTTTCTTACATTAGCCGTAATTGCTTATTTTACCGGTAATTCTATTTTTTCGCAATATCTCAATATTGTCTATCTCCAAGGTTCAGGCGAGTTAGTTGTCTTTTGTGCTGCCCTTGTGGGAGCCGCTCTTGGTTTTTTATGGTTTAATTCCTATCCAGCCCAAATATTTATGGGCGACACAGGGTCTTTGGCTCTCGGCGGCGCATTAGGTGCTATGTGTATTCTATTAAAAAAGGAATTTTTACTCCCTATAATCGGAGGTGTTTTCTTTGCAGAAACGCTCTCTGTTATTATTCAAGTATCTTATTTCAAATGGACGAAGAAAAAATATGGCGAAGGAAAACGATTATTTAAAATGTCGCCTATCCATCATCATTTCGAGAAATCGGGCATCCATGAATCTAAAATTGTGGTACGTTTTTATATTATTGCCGTGTTACTTGCTATTATAACCATGACAACATTTAAAGTGCGATAATACACTTTATCAACGCGCATACTTTTCGATATATCGCCGCATCTTGGCTGCATGTATTTTTTTCAAATCAGTCGTTCGTATCCTATAGCCCCAATTACCTTGTTGTTTACCCGGCACATTCATGCGGAATCTGGAACTTTGTTCCAAAACATCCTGCATCGGAATAATAACCATACGTGCAACAGATGACATGGCTGCTTCAATAAGCTTACCTGTCAGTATCTTTGCTGAACCCGTTCCAAGATATGTTTTTATAAATGTCCGAGTTATGGGCGATGCTGATTGTATCCAGCCAACAGTCGTATCATTGTCATGAGTGCCCGTATAGCAAACACAATTATGCGTAAAATTATGAGGTAAAAATTCATTGTGTGGATTGCGTGAATCAAAACCAAATTGCAATACTTTCATTCCCGGGAAGGAAAAATAATCTCGCAACTGACGCACTTCATCGGTGATAATGCCAAGATCTTCCGCAATAATCGGCAAAGTGCCAAAATGCCGCATCAACTCTTCAAATAATTCTTTACCCGGTGCTTTTTTCCATGTACCATGCACTGCCGTCGCTGCATTACCCGGTATTTCCCAATATGATTCAAAACCACGAAAATGATCAACACGCACACAATCGAATAAAGAAAATTGCTGTTGAAAGCGTTGCTTCCACCATAAAAAATTATTTTCTCTCATAACATCCCAACGATACAGCGGATTACCCCACAATTGTCCGGTTTCGGAGAAATAATCGGGAGGCACTCCCGCCACCGTTATCACTTCCCCTTTCTGATTCACCGTAAATTCTGAAGGATTACTCCAGACATCAGCCGAATCATGGGCAACAAAAATCGGCATATCACCCATAAGTACTATTCCTTTTTTCGCAGCCGCGCCCCGCAACTCGCTCCATTGCTTATGAAAGATAAATTGCAAAAAACAATGGAAATGCGCTGTGGTATCATTAGCCATTTTTTGGGTTAATACATTTCTATCAAATACACGATCTTTTACATCCCAATGATACCACGGCTTTTGCCCATATTTGTGTTTCAAGGACATAAACCACGAATATGGCAATAACCAATGCGCTTGTTCTTCGACAAAAGCAATGTAATCATTACGAAGTTTTGGATCAGCAGAACGCACAAATTTCTGATAGGCAAGGAGCAAATAACGATGTTTGTAAGCCGCTGCTTTATCATAGTCTATGGATGTGGCAGAAAAGGAATGTGCTGCCGGCTTCTTCGCTAAAAGACCATCACGATACATAAAGTCAAGCGAAATAAATAAATGCTGTGCTGCAAATGCCGAGTATGATGAATAAGGACTATTGCCATAGCCCGTGGGACCGAGTGGCAACATTTGCCACAATGTCATCCCCGCCTCACTAAGCCATTCTATAAATCGGTGCGCGCCTATACCTATATCACCTGTTCCATGTTTGGAAGGTAAAGAAAAAATCGGCAGAACCACACCTGCGCGACGACTTTGCAACAATTCGCTTCTTCTCTTCATGATTGCCCTCACCACCATAAATTCATTTCACAAAAATACCTTTAATGCAGGTTATTAGCAGCATACTCTATACTTTTTGCTAACTTTGCAACCGAACATATATGATGCGTAAAAGAGTCTAACGATTGCACTCTTGAGAAAATCACTTGTGCATTGTGGTAAGAACATCGTTATGTTACCGCATTACTATGAGATGTCGCTTAATTAACATTGTTTTCTTTCTTTATAAAGATACATGAAAAAAGTAGCCGTTATTGATGACCAAGACTATATTTTGGAAAGCACGCAGCTTTTGTTGGAATTTGAGGGCTATACGGTTCGCACGGCTTCCAATGGGAAAAAAGGCATTGAACTCATAGAGGAGTTTTTACCTGATTTGATTTTATGCGATATTTCCATGCCTGAAATGGACGGATATGGCGTACTTACCTATATTCGCTCGCACAGCACTCTCAGCTCCACCCCTTTTGTGTTTCTCACAGCGCGAGCAGAACGCTCGGATATGAGAGCCGGAATGGGCAAAGGTGCCGACGATTACCTCATAAAGCCATACACACGTGATGAGCTTATTGCCGTCGTGGCTATTCAGTTTGAAAAGAGAGAGAGAATAGAGCAAAAAATGACCGAACGTGCCGGCGAAGTTGCGCGCAATGTCACCTATGCCCTACCCCATGAGTTTCGCATTGTATTAAATCAAGTTATGGGCTCGGCTAAATACTTAAAAAGCATTGCGGCGGTGGCAACAGAACCCCAAATTATTGAAATGACCGATGATATACTCTCTTCATCGCAGAGATTGTTCCGCATCACTGAAAATTTCCTCACCTTCGTTCAGATAGAATCATTCAAAGCAGACCCCGAAATGCACAAAAGAATGAGAGCTTTCCGCACTGTCGAACCCGGGGCAACAATGTACGATTTGGTCATGGCAAAAGCTATGAAATTTGCAAGAGCAGAAGACCTTAGCATCAAAGGAGAAGTAGAAGGAATTGCTATTGAAATCTCCACTGAAAACTTCAACAAAGTTCTCGAAGAACTTATGGACAATGCTCTCCGTTTTTCCGAAAACGGCACTCCTATTGTCGTTACCATGAATGCCAATGCCAAATTTTTCACTGTCGAAATCAAAGATTATGGGCGCGGAATGTCTGCCGACCAAATAGCAAATATTGGTGCCTATACACAATTCAACCGCATGATACATGAACAACAAGGTGTCGGGCTTGGATTAATTATATCAAAACGCATCGTCGAATTACATGACGGTGATTTTTCTATAGAAAGTCATGAAGGTAAAGGCACTACGGTTACATTTTCTTTACCCATCGCATCAGATTACTACTAATCACTTTATCACACCCCCTTATGTCACGCTCACTCGGAATACTTTTTATCGGCGATATCGTCGGACACATAGGACTTGCTTTTGTCAAGCGCACTTTACCTGAGTTTATTGAAAAATATCAACCCGATTGCATCATCATCAATGGTGAAAATATTGTCAATGGCAAAGGACTCACCGCCAAAGAAGCGGACGAATTATTTGCCCTTGGTGCTCATGTCATCACCACTGGCAATCATATATGGGAAAATTGGCAAGCCCGCCCTCTGCTCGCCAATAGTCCTTTAGTCTTGCGACCGCACAATTATCCGCCGGGCAATCCCGGAAAGGGCTATGCAATAGCGGAAATTTCCCATGGTCGCAAAGTCGCCGTCTTGCAAGTACAAGGGCGCACTTATATGCAAGCCATTGATTGCCCTTTTCGCACCGCCGATGCAATTCTGCCTAAATTAACTGCCCATACCAATATAGTCATTGTGGATTTTCACGCCGACGCTACTGCCGAAAAAATGGCTATGGGATGGCATCTTGACGGACGTGTCAGCGCTGTGCTGGGCACACATACCCACACACAAACCGCTGATGCTCAAATATTGCCCAATGGCACAGCTTTTATCTCCGATGTGGGAATGACAGGTCCCTACGATTCCGTGCTGGGCATGGACAAAGACATTGCTCTCAAAAGGTTTATCTTACAAACTGCTCACAAATATGTGCCCGCCGAAAACAATATGAAAATGTGCGGGGCTTTTGTCCGTGTGGATGAAAGAACAGGCGAAGCCATCAGCATCGAACCCTTTATTTACCCCGAATTTTCTCGGTCGAAGGTGTAAATGGCGCAATGTAGCCGATGAGACATTCAAGCATCATTGATTCACCATAGAACTCCATTGTTATGACTTTACTCCATTAACGTATTGATGCATATAGTAATAAAGCGTAATTTTGCACTCCATTTTTTGTTAATTTTTAGAAAGAATTGTACTGATGAAAGTATCGGTTTCAACCGGAACATTGTCCGGAACCAAAGCAGATATTGGTATCCTGCCGATGTTTGAAGATGATTATAACTCAACTATCCAATCGCTTCATGATGATATCCCCGCATTATCACTTGCCATTGACAGCGGCGATTTCAAAGCAGCCAAACGCACTCAAACCCTTCTCTACACAGGCATTAAATCCATGCCACGCGTTGTGTTGATCGGTTTGGGCGCAAAAAAAGATGCCTCCACAAAAGAATTACGCAATGCCGCCGGACGTGCTCTCAAAGCATGCGCTGCCGTCAAAGCAAAAAAAGTAACATTCGTACTCCCCGATACTTCACTTGCAATCAGCGAAGCCGCTCAAGCCCTTGCAGAAGGTGCTTTATTGTCATTATACAAATTTGACAAATACATGTCAAAAGAGGCAAACAGCTACAAACAACCAGAAGCCGTCACCTTCATCCATACTGATAAAAAAGCCGTAGCAGATGCAAAAAAAGCAATCGAAACTGCCGAAATCATCAGCGAAGGTGTCACCATAGCTCGTGATTTAGCCAATGCCCCCAACAATGAAATCTATCCCGAAACATTAGCAAAAAAAGCACAAGAACTTGGCAAAGCTGCCGGAGTAAAAGTCACCGTGCTCAACAAAACAAAAATCGCCTCACTCAAAATGGGCGGATTACTTGCCGTCAATCAAGGAAGCGTCAGACCTCCCGTTTTCATTGTCATGGAATATAATGGCACCAAAGCAACCGAAAAACCCATCGTACTTGTCGGCAAAGGCGTTACCTTCGATTCCGGCGGTATCTCCATCAAACCCGGCGCGGGCATGAGCGATATGCGCTTAGACATGCATGGCTCGGCAACAGTCATAGGCACTATAGTCGCTGCTGCCAAACTCAAAATCAAACGCAATATTGTCGCATTAGTACCCGCAACGGAAAATATGCCCGATGGCGGCGCCTATGTTCCCGGTGATGTCATTCGACTCATGAATGGCAAAACCGTCGAAATAGATAATACCGATGCAGAAGGTCGCTTAATACTCGGCGATGCACTCACGTATGCCGATCGCTTCAAACCACAAGCCGTAATTGATTTTGCCACACTCACAGGCGCATGTATGATTGCCCTCGGCGGGGTCACAAGCGGCTTAATGGGCAACAATGATGCACTCAAAGCACACATCAAAGCTGCTGCCGACACAACTGCGGAATATGTTTGCGAATTACCGCTTTATGAAGAATATGAAGAACAAATTAAAAGTGACTATGCCGATGTCAAAAACTCGGGCGGACGTCCTGCCGGTGCCATCACTGCCGGATTATTCCTCCAACACTTCATCGGCGATTATTCATGGGCGCATATTGACATAGCAGGAACAGGCATACAAGCAAAAGCAACCGACATCAACCCCAAAGGCGGTCCCGGCGTGGGCGTGCGCATGATGATCAATATGTTACAAAATTGGTAATTGACTATCTCTTAGACACAAAGCGGTGCGGGATACTAACCTTCACCGCTTTTTTTGTGGTATTTATCTAATAATTGAGAAGATGAGTTCTCATACATTTAATCATAATCATTTCATAACTATTTCAGAGCTGACAATCAATATTCCAATTTTTTTCTTTCGGCATTTTCATCCATTCGTTGTGCGTCTAATAAATATCCTTGTTTCATGTTTTTGAAAATTTCAGTAACGTTTGGGTATTTATTTTTACAGTCATTTTCTAACTTTTCAAAGTATGCTGCTTTTTCTCTTTCAATGTTTCCTCCCTCAAATGATCCTCTTGATGATAAACTTCTTTTGTTGAATAGAGCAGAAGAATAATTTTGCTTAAGACTATCTGTATTTATTTCTTCAATTAATTGAAAAATTTTTTCCTCCGGCCACAAAGGAGTGTTTTCTGGATACTGTGCCAATACTTTACCAATCTCGGCATCTGCAACTTCTAATATGCTTACATTTTCTGCTAAAAATCTTGTTTTTGTAACCCAATTTTTCAATTCCTTTTCATCTATAGAATTGTCCTCTTTCATACCTGGAATTTTTTTCCACGAATGAAGCAAATGGTAGGCTTGTTTTGCTCTATGTTGAAATGCTTCATCAGAAATGTCTTCTCTTTCTTTGTCCAATAATGCTTTGTCTTTTGGAATGTAAATCCATTTCAAAACCTCAATAAAAAATTCAGGGTTGTTGGCCAATTCTTCTTCCAAGGCCTTTGGTTTTCTTCTTGTTCCGTATGAATCTAAAATTGGAAGATAAAGCCACTCAAAGTCAATAAGAGTTGATTTATCAATATCTGTTCGCTTGTCAAGTTCTTCAAAAATTTGTTCAATTTCATAACCTCCAAAACGTGGCGCTTCACTTGCTTCCTCTGTCGCTGCTTTTTTCAAAATCTCTGAAAGCAGATCACTTGAAATTACGTTTGCGAAATGTGAAGCAACATCTATTGCGGAAAAAAATCTTTTATATTTCAAAAGCATTTCAATTCCAATTACTTTTTCTTCATCGGTAATATGATAAAAATGTGGATTGATGTTATGCCAATATTCATTTTGTATTTCTTCATCTAATGAAGCTACAAAATTCCACAATTGTTGATTTTGATTTAGTGGAATTAGAAGATTAGAGAGTGCTTTGTTGCTAAACTTTCTTCCTTGTAATTGTTTGAATAAAGATTTTATGCAATCAAAGTTTTCAACAATTGATTTACGAAAGATAAAGTTGTGAGCAAAACCAATAAGATTTTTATCGTCATACAAACATTGACAAACCGTAAGAACATCTTCTTGATTTGTAACTACGTCAGCTAAAGAACTACCCAAAAGCCAAGTCATTTTAACTTGTTTTCTAAGCTCTAAAGTTTGATGAAAACCTAATTCTTTAAGAAAAACTGTTACTGCTTCTTTTCTTGCATTATCAATTCGTTTTTGTTGTTGTTCGTGTCGTTTTTCTAATTCATTCGGTTCGTGTTTGAATCCATCTGGAAACTTAGGCCAATGTTCATTGAAAAGCCAAATGTATTTATGTATAATGTCCGTTGGTTGAAGTTTGTCATACAAAGATTCTAACCGTACTAACTCGGATTCGGGTAAAGCCCAATCGGTATCAGGATGTGACCTGTGATGATTTAAAATTCCCCTGATTGTTTCCCAAGTTGAAAATTTTTCCTGTTTGATATTTGGGTAAACTTCATAAGCCCAATCTAAAACTCTGTTTCTGTCTTTATGCGAAAGATTCGTTATTTCTTTAATGAGTTGAGAAAACTTTTCCTCATTATTATCAAAAAGATTTATCAGCATTTCAATGACTGCCGAATGCGTGTTCCAAATTTCTTGATAAGTGTACTTGAGATTAGTATTCTTATCAAACATGCGCCAACGCATTTTATGTGTTTGGAATGCTGTAGCATGGCGTTCTGGAAGTAATTTAATTAAAAGTAACCAACCTAATTCTTTTTCCTTTTCGGTGATGTATTTTAGAATCTCCATTCTTTCATCATACGATGCAAGAGTTTGAAAATGCCAAGGTTTGAATATTTCTGAAATACTATTTAATGGTCTGTTTGATAAACTACCTCCCGGGTCAAGTCGTGAAAGTTTCAGTAATATCAAACTAACCTCTCTCAAATGCTCGGGCAACCATGCCAAATTTTCAAGTGCCCATAATAAACCCGTATGATGGCTTGTTTTGTGCATAAAACCATCTTCTTCTTTGAACATATCCATTATCTCAGGCTGTTCTTTTGCCAAAGAGTTTTTTACAGTTTTTAAAAAACTTTCAGGCGATGCTTCCGAAATAAGTGGTAATTCGCGTTCAACAGAAATCCACATTTCTCCGCTGGCGTTGTTGAGTAAATCAAGAATAATATCATCAACCCAATTTTGCGAGTTATTAAGGTTAGAGCTTTTTATTTCTCTCAACTTTCCGACCAAAATTAGAGACTGTGTTAGTCCTTCTCTTGACCAATTTGAAAATTTATTCTTTTTACCGAAGTAGACTGTAAAACTGTTTTTGTCTTCGAATTCAATTATTGGATTTCCGTTTTTAAAAGCTAAAGAAAAACACTCTTGAACGTTTTGAAAATCTTTTGGCGTAAGTTGAAAAGAAAGATTTGTCCATAAATCTAATGGCGAAGTTAATCGCCAAGTTTCACCAATTTGGATGATTGGTGATTCTTCAAAATTCTTCCATTTGTTTAGTGTAATTAAATAGTCGGAGTACTTCTGTTCAGAAAGTTTTTCGATTAGTTCAATATCACCTACAAAAGTTTCGTTCCATCTTCCTAATAAAAGTGCAGGAATAATTTCACGTATATTTTCTTTCTCTATCCATTTTACTTTGTATTGAGGAAAGCCAAGTAGTTTTTTAAGAATAGTTATGTTTCGCCCTGATTCTCTGGAAAATTTTTTAGCGTCTTCTCTTGATATACCGCTTTCAATTAATGATTTGATTTGTCCGTCTCGGTCAATTGTAGTTAGTGTGATAGTTTCTTGATTGAAATCATCATCGGCACCTAATGGAACTAAAACGTGATGCCCTTTAGCGACAGCCGCATAAAGTGGTTGAGCATCATCGAACCTTGGAATAAGATTTAATGCGTTATTAGTGTTAATTCTTATTCCACGAAAACTTCCTTCAGTATCTACAATTAGTGCTTTAGAAAAAAATCTGTATGCTTCTTCAGTTTGAAAGGTTTTTGCTGATGCGATAATGAAAGCAATTGCTTCATTTTTTGTAGATGCTTTTACTCCTTTTATTGTTGGGTCACCTTGTAACGTAGATAATAACAAGTCTTTTTCATATTCTCTACCTGCAGTTATACTTTCAGGCAAAAGAACTAATCCTTTGGGGCCGATTGACCATTCTTCCCAAAACTCGTCAACCGTCATTATTCCATCAAATGGATATGTACCAACTCCATCTTGTGAAGCGAGCCAACGTGAAACAGATGGTGCATTATCAAGCCATTGTTCTAAGTCTATTGAATCATATACTTTAACATCTCTCCAATGATTTTCCGCTTTCTTTGCCGTAATCCACTCAACTTTATTTTTCCATAGCCTTGGCGTAACAAAGATGAACACAGAATCGCTTGGCATAAAACCTATTGGATTCTTTTTTCTTTTATCATAATCATCATCGGCTTTTCCTTTACAATCAGTTGAAGTGCCAAATTCCCATAAAGAAATTCCTTGAGGAACGTAAGCCGTTTCAGTTTCACAATTCACTATACCGTCCCAACCTCCAATATAGGTTGCACTGCCCGATGGAAGATTTGCCTTGGTGCTTGCAGGCGTTGTAGCCCTTACCAATCTTGCAATTAGATAAGGCAAAGCAGCTTTTGAAAAGGTAGTGTCTGCCCAATTCTCAAGATTATTTCTTGTAACAAGTTTCATATTGTATTTACGATTTCCATAATCAATATAGTCATTTATTGTTCATATCATTTTTCCAAAAATAAGGTCTTTTAAACTAAAATTTGACTTCTTACTAAATTATCAACCTAAGTGTATGCGCACTTCCATATCTACGATAACTCCCATACCTGACATTTCGTAATCTCTTTGTTTTGATGAATGAGCATCATATACTTTTTCTCACCTATCCCTGCTCTTCATCATTTTTTGTCCGACGCACTTTTCCCCACAAAATAAAATTATGATATGCCGCCGGATTTTTGGCAAAAGCATTTTTGCCCGCTACGGATAATCGCTGCATCATTTTATATATTTCATTCAAATGTTCCACTCTTTGCTGCGCTGCTTCCGCACGCTCCTCCTCAGAATTAAACACCGCATTCATCGCTTGTTGTAATTGCAAATCACCGTCACGCACAGCATCTATCATTGCCTCCGTCAGTCCCCTTTCGCTCAATTCACCAAGATATTCTTGCGCTTTGCGCACCACTCTATCCGCAAGCGCACGCAATTCAACCCCATGCACTCGCGACACCGAAAAAGCGCGGAATTCAGCATATTTCAAAGAATCCTTGCCCCATGTCAATGCCGCACGAGTAATCACCGCACGTATAGCATTGCGCACATCTTCCTCGACGGCTGCCATTTCCTGAAGCATATCCTTTATCTCATAGCGCCTGCCACTATCGGACATATTCGCTATTGCCTGCTCTATGGCTTCGTCCATCGCCGACAAATATGCTGCGCTGATGCCATAGTCTGCAAGTATCGCCTGATGACGCACTCCCACATGATGAAGCTCGGCGGCGCGGCTCAAAAGATCACTATCATTCACCTTATATAATCGTTTGATGCGGTCTGCTGTCATTTCTTCCTCCTTCTTTGCATTATTGTTCTATGATTTGTCCATTGCTTGCTCTGTTTTGGCAGTATCTATGAGTGATTCGGCAGCTTCTTTCTTCGGCATTTGCCGTTCTTTATCCCTCTTTTTGCCATCTGCGACCCGTTTTGGGTCTTCTGTGACCGTTTTTTCTTCTTCTGTTGCCGTTTTTTCTTCTTCTGTGACCTTCCCGAGACTATCTGGCTGATTCCTATAGACTTCTATGTGTTTCTTTTTATTTTCAATGTCCTTCTGGTGTGTTTCCGCCTCCTTCCGGTGTGTTTCCGCCTCCTTCTGGTGTGTTTCCGCCTCCTTCTGGTGTGTTTCCGC
>ERZ761602.1236-NODE-1236-length-47721-cov-11.581421_pt1 | contig 47721 bp, 40 predicted proteins | sample MGYA00512165_ERZ761602 | MGnify/ENA primary metagenome ERZ761602 (study PRJEB28899, sample SAMN02445085) | bioreactor sludge metagenome | biome: EBPR sludge; isolation source: Thorneside wastewater treatment plant | place: Australia: Brisbane, Thorneside...
GGACTTTCAGTCCGTTACTTCAACCCACCGGCTTTCAGCCGGTGGTTGTTGAGTCACAGATGACACAACCCAGACGTTTTACAACCCCGGATTTTTCCGGATATGCGACAATCTGAAAAAACGCAGTGGCCGATATAATGGCTGCCACTTCCTGTCATGCCTTGTTAAAATTGCAGCTAGCAGGTAATTTCATGTTATTTGCCATCCATCACTAACTCCCTATGCAAGCTCTCTTCAATCTATTTCTGGATATCTGCTTGTTCCGTAAAGGCCCACAACATGTGCCATCATCAGTAGCACTACTGAAAATATGCCTACTGGCCTACAGTTTGTCCGGCTTGCTGGTTCTAATCCTTAGCACTCCCCCACCGGTCGCTATCCTGCAAATCCTGCTGGATCTAGTACTGCTGAGTGGATTGGTATATCTGGCGCTGATCCTGTATCGGCACCCTCAGCGCTTTGAGCAAACGCTCAGCGCTCTGACTGGCACTGGTACTCTAATCGGGCTGTTCGCGTTGCCACTGATGAGCTGGATTGTCCATCAGCAACCGGATGGTGATACGCAACTACCTTCATTATTGTTGCTAGTGCTCATGATTTGGAGCATCGCTATTATGGCCCACATTCTGCGGCAAGCTTTCGAGGCGTCTGTTTTTGTTGGAGCACTGTATTCTTTAGGTTACACCTTCCTGTCCTGGACCTTGACTGGCTGGATCGGCCCAGAAATTAGCTGAACAACCCATTTCAAAGTCATCCAACTGGATACGAGACTTTCTCATGCACATTCATATTTTGGGCATTTGCGGCACCTTTATGGCTGGGATCGCCTTGCTGGCCCGCGCCACTGGACACCGTGTCTCTGGTTGTGATGCTGGAGTTTACCCACCCATGAGCGCCCAGTTAGCTGAAGCTGGCATCGCATTGCGCGAGGGCTATGACCCAAAGCAACTGGATGATTTTAAACCTGATAAAGTTGTTATCGGCAATGTAATGAGCCGTGGACGGCCGATTATCGAGGAGCTACTGAACCGTGAATGGCCGTATACGTCGGGGCCAGGCTGGCTCGCTGATCATATCTTGCAAGGGCGACATGTGCTGGCGGTCGCTGGCACACACGGCAAGACTACGACCAGTAGCCTACTGGCCTGGATACTGGAGTATGCCGGGCTGGAGCCGGGGTTTTTGATTGGCGGGATTCCTGCCAATTTTGGCGTCTCGGCGCGATTAGGTCGAACGCCATTCTTTGTAGTCGAAGCAGATGAGTACGATACAGCATTCTTCGATAAACGCTCCAAGTTTGTTCATTACCGGCCACGCACTCTAATTCTTAATAACCTAGAGTTCGATCATGCTGATATTTTCCCTGATCTGACTGCAATTCAGCGGCAGTTTCACCATTTGTTACGTACCGTACCTAGCTCCGGGTTAATCGTTACCAATGGCCAAGACCCCCGCCTGGATGAAGTACTAGCCATGGGTTGCTGGACTCCGGTACAGCGGTTTGGAACTGGCGAATGGGAAGCGCACGATATCGCTCCCGACGGCAGCGCTTTTGAGGTGGTTTTTCAAGGCAACCGGCAAGGCCGGGTAGAATGGACTCAACTGGGAATGCACAGTATGCACAACGGACTGGCGGCTATCTCTGCAGCCTGTCATGTTGGCGTCTCCCCTGCAACCGCCATCGAGGCATTGCGGGATTTTCAGGGGGCAAAGCGCCGACTGGAAGTGCGCGGTACGATCAACGAGGTAACGGTTTACGATGATTTTGCTCATCACCCAACGGCAATCGCTACGACACTGTCTGGATTGCGCGCCCGGGTCGGTACGCAACCGATTATCGCTGTTCTAGAGCCACGCTCCAACACGATGAAATTAGGTGTATTCAAAGACAGTCTTGCCTCAGCGCTAACGGGCGCTGATACCGTAGTGCTATACCAGGCACCCGATCTTGGATGGAGTCTCGCCGAAATAGGGGCAATGCTCGGATCACGCAGCCAGGTTAGCTACTCCCTGGACGAAACCCTGGCTGCGATCCAGGCTCAAGCCAAGCCAGGAACTCATGTCTTGATCATGAGTAACGGCAGCTTTGGCGGAATTCATGAACAGTTGCTCCAAGCATTGCAGACCGTTGACCGCCATAAAACTTAGCATTCTGGAACCCATCCTAGGTTGCCACGAATTGGCTAGCCTGGTCTTTTTCATCAGACAGGTGGGTTAAAATTAATAGTTTTGCTAAATTATTATCGACTATCGCTACCTGATTTCAATTAATCAACCCAAGAGGGAAGCCCAGACATGATGAAGTTGAAGGAAATCCTGAAAAGAAAAGGTGACCAGCCGGTTACTGTACCCACCACTGCCACCGTCGCTGATGCTATCCAAGCCATGAGTGATCGCAAAGTCGGTTCAGTGATGGTATTGGAGGCCAGCGGTGCGCCAGCCGGTATCTTCACCGAGCGTGACGTATTAAACCTTTGTGCCGAACGCCGGACCGATTTCGCTCGAATGTCGATTCGACCTTGCATGACCTGCGACATCACGACCAGTCAACCAGAAGATACGATCAGTGAAGCGCTGACGGTCATGACGGCCAAGCGCTTCCGCCATCTGCCCGTCGTGGAAGATGGCAAACTGATTGGCGTAGTCTCCATCGGAGACTTGGTCAAAGCCAAGCTGGAGGCAACCGCCCAGGAAGCACAAGCCCTCCGTGAATACATCACGACCTGAACGGACTGATTCCAGAAAATGATAAGCATGACCACGCGCTCCCCGCCCCAGTTTGCAACAACGGCAGACAAGGAAGAACTTTTTTGGGAAGCTAAAACTCTTGCCGATCTGACTAACGTTGAATGGGAAGCGCTGTGTGACGGTTGTGGTAAGTGCTGCCTGCACAAACTGGAAGATGAGGAAACTGGCCAATTATTCCATACCAATGTCGCCTGCCGGTTGCTGGATTTACACAGCGGCCGTTGTACCCGCTATACCGAACGGCTCCGATGGGTACCAGACTGTGTGCAACTCACACCCGCTGAAGTGCGGCAAATCCGCTGGTTGCCTGCAACCTGTGCCTACCGCCTGCGAGCGGAGAGTCAGCCCTTGCCAGACTGGCATCCATTGCGAACCGGTGATCCGCGTTCCACTCAACGAGCGGGTATGAGCATCGTCGGCTGGGCGGCGCCGGAAGGACGGGTCCGCCGTTTGGAAGATCATATCCTGGAGAGCCTGTGATGAAAGTCCGCTGTCTGACCCTGGGTTCATTTCAGGTCAACGCCTATCTGCTCGAAGACCCTACGACTGGAATTTGCGCTGTAGTGGACACCGGTGAGGGACCGCAATTAGCGAATGCCCTGGCAAACTTGAATCCACGCCCGAATCTCCAGGCGATCCTGTTAACTCACGCCCATTTTGACCATGCGGGAGGGCTGACGGACCTGCAACAAGAATTCCCTGAGGCAGTCACCTGGTTACCCGCATTGGAAAGATCTATGTTTGACGCCTTACCTCAGCAAGGTTCGCTGTTATTCGGGATGCCAGATTTTGACCGGCCCTGCGGACGCATCGACCGGGAAGTGCATGATGGAGAAACTGTCGAAGTGGGTGATCTGCGCTTCCAATTCCTCTCCACCCCAGGTCACACTCCAGGCCAAGGTTGCTACTACGACGATACTTACATCTTTGCCGGTGATACTCTGTTCGCCGGTAGCATAGGCCGCACTGACTTCCCCTTGAGTGATCCGGAACTAATGTGGCAAAGCTTGCGCCGGCTGCTGGAATTGCCGGGCCATCTGATGGTATGCAGCGGGCACGGTCCGGTAACCACGCTGGAGCAGGAATTGAAGACCAACCCCTATCTGGACTACCTTCGCCGCGAGCGAGGAGTCGAGCCGCCGTCGGACTGGTCCCTGTCGCTAGGATCGCGCTGGAGCTGATCAGGAGGCTACCATGTGCGAGTTGCTGGGGATGAGCGCCAACGTCCCCACCGATATCTGTTTCAGCTTCACGGGTCTGATGCAGCGCGGGGGCCGAACCGGACCCCACCGGGATGGTTGGGGGATCGCCTTCTATGAAGGGCGAGGTTGTCGAACCTTCCATGATCCCAACCCCAGTGCTGAGTCAGAAATCGCCCGGCTGGTACAACGCTATGCTATTAAGAGCCTAATTGTAGTCAGCCACATTCGCCGCGCCAACCGGGGACGGGTCTGCCTAGAAAATACGCATCCCTTCAGTCGCGAATTATGGGGCCGGCACTGGGTATTTGCCCATAATGGTCAGTTACAGGGTATCAAACGGCTACCGCTTGGTCTCTACCAACCGATTGGCACAACCGACAGCGAATATGCTTTTTGCTGGATGCTAGGCCGCATCCGGCAAACCTTTCCGGAGCCACCACGCCGGCCCGCGACGCTATGGCGCACTATTCGCGCCCTAAGCCAGGAGATAAATGAACGCGGCGTATTCAATTTCTTACTCAGCGATGCCCGTTATCTCTATGCCCACTGCGGCACACAACTATCTTGGCTCACCCGCCAGGCACCGTTTGGTAAAGCGCGTTTAAGCGACGCCGATATGAGTGTAGATTTTCAACAGGAAACGGCTCCTGATGATGTAGTGACCGTGGTAGCAACCCGGCCATTGACCGATAACGAGTCGTGGACGGTCATGCCGCCAGGCACCTTGGCGATTTTTGGCGCCGGCCAGCCGGTAGCGGCATTCGGCAGCTAATATGCCAAATCATCTAACTACTGCTTGGCTTGCCGCTGACGGCCCCACGACGCGCAACAGGAACGCCACCAGCACCGAGGAAGGTCGCCCCGCCTATCATATGTTGCCGCCAATAACGTTGATTTAACTTAACTTTACGAACTTTTCTGCTACCTGAAGAAGCATGAATCATCTGGCCATTGCCCGCATAGATACCGACATGCGAGACTTGGCCACTGCGTCCCGTGCGAAAGAACAGTAGATCGCCCGGAAGCACCCGGCGTTGTGGTTGCGCCGCCTCAAATTGCTCGACCGACGTACGCGGCAACCGGATACCGGCCTGGAGGTAAGCGTATTGCACGAGGCCACTGCAATCCACCCCGGCTGGCGATTCTCCACCGAGGACGTAGGGTGTACCGATCAGCCGGTCAGCCGCGGCAAGAATGCGTTGGCGTACCGCACCATCAGGATCATGCGTGGAGACCGGTGGAGTTGCGCATCCGCCAAGCCAGGACAGGCCAGCGAGTAACAATAAAACAGCATTAAAGCGGTTAGCAGGTGGCAGTATAGGCATGCAGAGATTCCTGATAGATTGTAAGGATAGTTCAGTATAGGCTTATAGTAACTATGCTTATTGCTCCTCTATTATAGGAAGGCAATTCACGTCCCGCTAGAAACCAAACCAGATATTCCCGGAAGCATGCTGACACTTTATAACGCAGACACCATCAAGATATTCTATAGTTAGGATTCCAATATCTATCCAGTACACTCTTTCGCCAGCCACTCCAGGAGAAACGAATGAAGGCAACCCAAGACAGAGTCGTATCCTTGCATTACACCCTCACCGATGACCACGGGCTGTTACTCGACTCCAGTCGAGGGCGCGATCCATTGGCGTATCTGCATGGTCACGGCCACATCATTCAGGGTTTAGAATCTGCGCTTGAAGGTTGCGAAGCTGGTTTCAATGGATCAGTACAGGTACTGCCAATAGATGCCTATGGCGAATACGATCCCCAAGGCGTATTCGAAGCACCGCGTGATCAGTTCCCGCCAAGCGAAGAGATTCAAGCAGGCATGCGCGTTCAAGCCGAGGGGCCACAGGGAATTGTGAATTTCACAGTCTTGAGCGCAAACGATCAGGGTGTTGTACTGGATGCCAACCACCCGCTGGCTGGAAAGACACTGAATTTCGAAGTCGAAGTGCTGGAAGTCCGGGAGGCGACTGATCAGGAGTTAGCCCATGGCCATGTGCATGCACATGGCCATGATCATTAGTTGCTCACATAATCCAAATGCGTGAGGGGCTGTTCCCTTGCGCAGGTGGACGTGTAGAATAAACTTAACAAATTAAGCGCTCAGTTCGAGGTATCTAGCACCATCATGTCGCTGCGATCACTGCATTTCGCCGGCGAGGAAGCCCCACCCTTTGAGCTCAAAGGGAGCCTGTTTACGCTGACGGTTCTTCATCTTTTCCAACTGGATCGGGCGGCTATCGAGCGGCAGTTAGCGGAGAAGATCAAGCAAGCCCCCAGTTTCTTCAACAACACCCCCGTTGTAATCGATCTGGAAGGCATGGCTGACTCGCCGGATAGTTTTGATTTCAACGGCCTCTATGAATTATTGCGTGCGCATGGCATGGTACCAGTAGGGATTCGCAATGGAACGCCGATGCAGCAGGCTGCTGCCCGGCTCGCAGGATTGCCGGTGTTACCTGAGAGCCGCGCCACCAATAATGGCAAAAAACCCGAACGTACTGAATCCGTGCCGGTGCATAGCCGGATTGTCAATCATCCGATCCGTTCCGGTCAGCAAATTTACGCCCCGGATGGTGATTTAATCGTATTAGGCGCAGTCAGCGCTGGCGCAGAGGTGATCGCTGATGGCAACATCCACATCTACGGGGTGCTGCGCGGACGCGCTCTGGCTGGAGTCAGAGGCGATGCCGAGACCCGGATCTTCTGCCAGAGTCTAGAAGCGGAACTGGTTTCGATCGCTGGCCGCTACCGGATCAGCGAACAAATTGAACCTTCTGAACGGGGTAAAGCCGCACAGATTCATCTCGTTGAAGACCGGTTAGTTATTGAACATTTGAATCGCTAATCCGTCACGACATTGTGAAATCGGGTTAAATAATCCAACGGCTCGATTATTGGTATACAACTTTAACCTAGGATAATCGCTTGGCAACTGTTATCGTGGTGACCTCCGGCAAGGGAGGCGTAGGTAAAACAACGACAAGCGCAAGTTTCGCCACCGGCCTGGCCCAGCGCGGCTACCGGACCGTAGTCATCGATTTTGATGTGGGGCTGCGCAACCTTGATTTAATCATGGGTTGCGAACGCCGGGTTGTGTATGACTTCGTTAATGTCATTAACAACGAGGCTAACCTCAATCAGGCACTGATCCGTGACAAGCGCGTGGAAAATCTGTATATCCTGCCGGCTTCGCAGACCCGTGATAAAGAAGCCTTGACCAAGGAAGGCGTGGAGCGGGTGCTGAACGAACTCAGGGTGGGTTTCGATTACATCGTGTGTGACTCGCCGGCTGGCATTGAGCGAGGCGCGCTGATGGCGCTGTACTTTGCTGACCAGGCGCTTGTGGTGACCAATCCAGAAGTCTCGTCAGTACGCGATTCCGATCGAATTCTCGGCATTCTAGCCAGCCGGTCGCTGCGCGCCGAGCAGGGTGATGAACCTGTCAAGGAGCATCTAGTGTTGGCTCGCTATGCACCAGAACGTGCAGATCGGGGCGACATGTTGAGTGTTGATGACGTGCTGGAAATTCTGGGGATTCCCCTATTGGGCGTCATCCCCGAATCCCAATCGGTATTGCAGTCGTCAAACGCTGGTGTCCCGGTCATTCTGGAAGACAGCAGTGAGGCAGGCGCTGCTTATGGCGATCTAGTCGATCGCTTTCTCGGGAAGAATCTGCCACATCGGTTTACTTCATCCCAGAAAAAGGGTTTTCTCCAGCGTTTGTTTGGCGGGAGCTGAGCCATGGGGCTGCTAGACTCCATATTCCGCACGCCTCCCAGTAAATCTGCTGCGCTCGCAAAGGAGCGGTTGCAGATTATTGTAACCCATGAGCGGGGTAATCGGCGTAACAGTCCCGACTATTTGCCGGCACTCAAAAAGGAACTGCTAGAGGTCGTGCGTAAGTATGTGCCAATCGATCAAAGTCAAATCAAAGTACATCTGGATCGTGAGGATGGCTGTGAAATTCTTGAGCTGAACATCACTCTGCCGGAAGAAGAACAACGCGTGGTTCAGCAGCGTCCGAACGATGCTGGAGTGTAGCGATCTGATGAGCGATGCACGAGAGGGTCAACAAGCAGTCAATTCCGCAGAAGAAGAGCGGGTTCGGCTCGATAAATGGTTATGGGCAGCGCGATTCTTCAAGACCCGTGCGTTAGCAACTAAAGCTGTAACCGGTGGCCGGGTGCATGTCGGCGGTCAGCACGCCAAACCCTCCCGGTCGATTCACCCTGGCGAGACCTTGAGCATTCAACGCGACTCCAATGAATATATTGTGATTGTCCGGGCGCTTAGCGACCGGCGCGGACCCGCTAAGGAAGCAGCCCTGCTGTATGAAGAAACGGCTGAAAGCCGCGAGCAACGCGAAATACGCGCCGGACAGCATCGTTTGCAAGCTATGATCTTCCCCCGCTCTGAGGGTCGCCCCACCAAGCAGGATCGGCGGCGCATAGTTTATTTCACACGCAGCAGCAAGTAAGGATTTCCCCTGGTTGCTTTCAGGTATGCAACCCCTGTTGTCCACTGTTTATAACTTCCAATTCAAGGATTGCTGTTCAGGTAGGCACTCTATCCTGAAAAACATCCTCAATACGCACTATCCCGCATCTTCCGGAAATCCGGGGCCGTAATTGCTTCATCTACGTACTAATCTCATCCGGTGCCACCCTGATCCACACGCCAACTCAAGCCGTTAAAGAACCAGAACTGCTTGGCCCTCCCCCTTGAGTATCAAATAATGGACCGGATGGAACAATGTATTCAACTGGATTATCTACTCAAGGAAAAGCATGAATAGAAAACAGCATCAAGCTAGGCAGTACGATAACAATGATCTAAAATAAAAACGTTGAATGCAGAGAGCACGAAATGCAAATAACTACAAATATATATTATGGAGATAGTAAGGATCAATTAAAGCTACTTTCAGACAACTCCATTGATCTTATTGTAACATCACCCCCCTATGCGGACCAGCGAAAGAACACTTATGGAGGTATTCATCCTGATAAATACGTGAACTGGTTTTTACCTATTTCAGAACAGCTTTTGCGTGTACTTAAACCGACAGGAACCTTTATCTTAAATATTAAGGAAAAAGTGGTTAATGGTGAACGCAGTATTTATGTTATGGAACTCATTATAGAAATGCGTAAGCAAGGCTGGTTGTGGACGGAAGAATTCATTTGGCATAAGAAGAACTGTTATCCGGGCAAGTGGCCCAACCGTTTTCGTGATGCATGGGAAAGACTTCTTCAATTTAATAAAGAAAAAAAATTCAAAATGTATCAAGAAGAAGTAATGGTTCCAATGGGTAATTGGGCAAATTCAAGACTAAAAAATCTTTCTGCAACGGATAAAACCCGTGCTGCTTCAAAAGCAGGGAGTGGCTTTGGTAAAAATATTTCAAACTGGACTAACAGAAATAAAGCCTATCCAACAAATGTCTTGCATCTAGCTACCGAATGCAACAATAAAAATCATAGCGCAGCTTTCCCTGAAGGATTACCGGAATGGTTTATTAAGTTATTTACAAAGGAAAGCGACACCGTTCTTGATCCTTTTATGGGATCAGGAACAACACTAGTTGTTGCGAATCGTATGAAGCGAAATTCGATAGGTATTGATGTTGTTTCCGAGTATTGTGAAGCTGCCAGAAAACAATTGAACCTTGCTGAATTAAGTTTTTTTGAGAAAAAGGTGGAATATGAAAAATCTGAACCTGAGGGACCTATCGCAATAGGTTTACCAAGAGGTTTGCAAATAAATTTTCAAAGGCAAATAGAAATTTGACTGGGACAGGCAATGTATCTAACTTCGAACCAATTGTAGATTAAGTATAAAATCCATTGGACTCAAACCTATTCCAGAAACACGGCGATTTCTCCGTGCTGCTGAAGCGCCTGGTGATCCGCACCTTGCGGACCGACGGCACTATGCCTGTGCTCAAAGAGCTGGCGGCTATTTGGTGATTGCGTGGCTTTACAAGGAAATGACCATCCTGCTAGACAGCCCGGTGGAAGAAGGCCGATACACAGTCCGCGCCATCCTGGTCACTAACAAAGCCCACAACTATCTCAATCAAAACAATCTGCTTCTGGAGCAGATGATCCACGATGACTGCTCTGAGGGCGCTGTGGTGTTCTCCGTCTGGCAATCGCTAAATAACTATCAGAAAAAACTCTTCAATCTCCATTACTGGAACTCACCTGCCTGCAAGTCAAAGTGACCTGGCTGAAAGCGTGGCAGGTGATCCGCCGCCATCAGAAACGAACCGGGGTATTTATGAAGTTTGCAGCGGAAGCATTTTATAAGAGTTACCGCTTATGACCAAAAAATCCAAAGTACCTACGGAACCCTTCACCGCCTACATCGAGGACTTGACCCACGAAGGCAACGGAGTTGCACGGCGCGATGGCAAAACCGTCTTTGTCGAAGGAGCGCTGCCAGGCGAGGAAGTCCGCTGCATCTATACCAGCCGCCGCAGCCGCCGGGACGAGGCGCGCACTGTCGAGGTACTGCAGGCCGCGCCGGAACGGGTTGAACCGCGATGTGCTCATTACCGTATCTGCGGTGGCTGCACCCTGCAACATTTGCAACCAACGAGTCAATTAGAAATTAAGCAGCGCTGGTTGTTGGATAGCCTGACACATATCGGCAAGGTTGAACCAACACAAATCCTGGAGCCAATGACCGGACCTTTTTGGGGTTACCGGCGGCGGGCGCGGCTTGGGGTCAAATACGTGGCGAAAAAAGGCCGGGTATTGGTCGGTTTCCGCGAACGGCGTAGCCCCTATGTAGCCTATCTACAGCGCTGTGAGGTGCTGGATGAGCGGGTCGGCAGTCTACTGGAGGAGCTGGCAACGCTGATTGATGGATTGTCCATCCGCGACCGGTTGCCACAAATTGAAGTCGCGGGCGGGGATACGGTCATGGGCCTGAATTTCCGGGTGCTGACGCCGCCGAACGAGGCAGATCTGGAACAACTCCGCAAGTTTGGGGAACAGCATCGATTGACGCTTTATCTGCAACCTCGTGGGCCGGACAGCGTGCAACCTTTGTGGCCGGAACAGCCAGAACTTAGCTATTGTTTGCCTGATTTCGCTCTCGACCTAGCATTCCAACCCTGGCATTTCATTCAGGTCAATGCAATTCTCAACCGGCAACTGGTCGCAAAAACCTGTGAATTGCTAAAACTGGAGCCGGAAAGCCGGGTGCTAGATCTGTTCTGCGGATTAGGCAATTTTACCCTGGCGCTGGCCCGGCATGCGCGGCAAGTAATCGGCGTGGAAGGCGACGCCAGCCTAGTCGATTGGGCGCAGCGTAATGCGATGCGCAACAGGTTGGCGAACGTCGAATTCCATGTTGCCGATCTAACCGGTGATTTGGCAGGTCAGCCATGGGCGCAGGGTGGCTATGACCGGGTTTTACTGGATCCGCCCCGCTCTGGAGCGTTTGAGATGATACCGCATATCGCCGCACTGGGTGCGCGGCGCATTGTATATGTATCCTGCCATCCAGCTACTCTGGCACGCGATGCCGGTGAACTGGTACATCGTTTCAACTACCAATTGGAAAGCGCAGGGGTGCTCGACATGTTTCCGCACACAGCCCATGTAGAATCCATGGCTGTGCTGGTTCGAGCTGGCTAAACAATTTAGAACGACTACGATAGTCGGAAAAAACCACTATTCTGCAATCATCCAATCATTCAAAGAGGCCCTGATATGAAAGCACGCGCCGCTATCGCCTGGGAACCGCAAAAACCGCTGGTCATTGAAGAAATTGATGTCGAGGGACCAAAGGAAGGCGAAGTTCTATTGAAAGTCGTCGCTACAGGCGTCTGCCATACCGATGCCTTCACTCTGTCCGGCGACGACCCGGAAGGCGCGTTCCCCTGCATCCTAGGCCATGAAGGTGGCTGTGAGGTCGTGGAATGCGGCTCTGGCGTACAGAGTCTGAAGCCAGGTGATCACGTTATTCCACTTTATATCCCCGAATGCGGCGAATGCGCGTATTGCCGCTCCGCCAAGACTAATCTGTGTCAGTCGATTGCCGCCACCGTGTGGACCGGCTATATGCCCGATCACACCCGCCGCTTCTCATATCGGGGAACACCGCTGTTTCATTACATGGGCTGCTCGACCTTCGCCGAATACACGGTGGTTCCGGAAATTGCCTTGGCCAAAATTAATCCGGCAGCGCCCTTGGATAAGGTCTGTCTACTTGGTTGTGGCGTGACAACGGGCATCGGCGCGGTGCTGAATACCGCCAAAGTTGAACCGGGTTCCACAGTTGCCGTCTTCGGCCTGGGGGGCATCGGCCTGTCGGTGATTCAAGGCGCAGTCATGGCACAAGCGGGACGAATCATCGCTATTGATACCAACCCCGAAAAATTCGCCATGGCCACGGCGCTAGGCGCGACTGACACCCTCAACCCAGCTGATCTCAGCGCTGGCACAGTTGAAGCGATCAAGGAGATGACAAACGGTGGAGCCGACTACTCGTTCGAATGCATTGGCAACGTCGACGTGATGCGCCAGGCGTTGGAATGTTGCCACATGGGCTGGGGTGTTTCCACGATCATCGGCGTCGCTGGCGCAGGTCAGGAAATCCATACCCGGCCGTTCCAACTGGTCACCGGACGCACATGGAAGGGGACTGCCTTCGGTGGGGTCAAGGGACGCACGCAATTGCCCGGTTATGTGGAGAATTATCTCCAAGGTAAAATTGAACTGGACCGCATGGTTACCCATACCTTGCCGCTGGAGCAGATCAATACAGCCTTCGATCTGATGCATGAAGGCAAAAGCATCCGCTCAGTGATTTTGTTCTGAAAGAACAAATATAATTATTTGATAAATAAATAAAAATAACTCTCAGTCGTGGATAGCGCAGATCCGTTCTGAAGTGTAGATTGACACCGTCAACCTAACCTACCGCAGAACCCCAGGAGGCCATTGCATGGAACTCATCGAATCTATTAAAGAATTTGGCGGCTGGCTAAACCGTTACCGGCATAACTCGGCGACGTGTCATTGCCCAATGACCTTCTCCATTTATTTACCGCCCCAGGCACAAAGCGCGAAAGTTCCCGCAATCTACTGGCTGTCCGGCCTGACCTGCACGGATGACAACGTCCGGGTAAAAGCCGGTGCACAGCGTTATGCAGCGGAACTAGGGTTGGCGCTGGTCATGCCCGACACCAGCCCCCGAGGTGAGGATGTGCCGGATGTACCGGAGCGCTACGATCTGGGTCAGGGCGCCGGCTTCTACGTCAACGCCATCCAGGCACCATGGTCGCAGCATTACCAAATGTATGATTACGTAACCCGAGAACTACCCGCCTTGATCGAAGCGGAGTTGCCGCTGATACCAAACCTGCGCTCGATCACCGGACATTCGATGGGCGGACATGGCGCGCTGATTTGCGCCCTGAAGGAACCAGGTGCTTATCAGTCAGTCTCCGCCTTCGCGCCAATCTGCCATCCGATGGCGAGTGGCTGGGGACAAGGCTGCTTTAAAGCCTATCTGGGTAACAACCGTGAGGCGTGGGCTGCCTATGATACAGTCCGTCTGATCGAAGCTGGAGCACCCGCTATTCCCCTGCTGATCGACCAAGGCACGGCCGATGAATTTCTGGCCGAGCAGCTGCATCCGATGTCGCTCGAACGAGTCTGCACCGCCCGGAACTTTCCGCTGACACTACGGATGCAGGATGGCTACGATCACAGCTACCATTTCATTAGCACTTTCATCGGTGAACATCTGGCTTGGCATGCTAAGCCGTTACGGGCCGCTTAATCATCGCATCGAACCCGGCTGAGGTTACACGCCTCACCGCCTGGTTAAAAAAACGAACAAACAGTGAAACAAGAGCTTTTAAAATTATTACGAAGCCAGTTACGCAGTGAACTGAGCCGCACCCGCCGCCGGAAAAACCGTTCACCTTGGCTGGCCGGTGGATTGGTTATCGTCATCACGGTGATCAGTTATATTCTGCATGAACCCAAGGCGCCACCCTCGGCGCTTTCCAAAGGAGCAGAATTGACCTGCAGTGTTAAAACCGTCTACGACGGCGATACTTTGACGGCGAGTTGTCCATCTGGTCAGGTCAAGGTGCGAATATTCGGCATTGACGCCCCGGAAATGGGTCAAAAACCGTGGGGTGATCACTCGAAACAGACAATGAATCATCTGTTAGCAGGCCAGGCTTCGGTGCGGTTGCGAGTCATGGACCAGGACCGCTATGGCCGGACCGTTGCCCAGGTATTCGCTGGCGAGAGCGATGCGGGTTTGGAACTGGTTCGGCAAGGACAGGCAGTGATGTATGAGCAATACAACGACTCACCGGCCTACCGGCAAGCCCAGACCGAGGCAAAACAGGCGCGGCGGGGTATCTGGGAAAAGCCCGGTAGCCAGCAGGACCCGGCGGCTTGGCGGCGATTGAATCCGCGCTAAGAAAGATAGTTCAAGACCGTGACTCTTGTGCCGCCTCCGCCTGTTTCTGATTTCGCCACAGTTCGCGCTAGTCCAGAGGGGGGGCGTTGCGAGGGTGTCTGGACTCTGGATGGTATTCTCGATTTGGAGCAGCGATTGCTGGACGTTCAGTGGCCATCTGGCGCGTTGCAACTGGATGGTTCCACTATTCGGGCACTCGATACTATTGGCGCACTGCAACTGCTCAACGTGATTGCCAGCCTGGAACAGGCAGGCCACACTGTCCACCTGACCGGTTTACGTGAGGAACACCAAGCGCTGTTGGATTTAGTACAGCAGCGCCGCGGCAGTGGCGCAGCACCGCCGCCATCCAAACCAGCAAATTTCCTGGAGCGGATGGGCCGGGAGACGATACATCACCTGTACGGTAGTTTTACCTTTCTGGTCTTTGTCGGCGAAGCGGCGACTACACTGGGGCGGTTGATATTGCATCCGAGCCGGTTCCGCTGGCAGGCGTTGTTCGCCAATCTCGAAACCGCTGGGGTCCATGCCTTGCCAATCATCGCTTTGCTCTCGTTTATGATTGGCATCGTCATCGCTTACCAGGGCGGCCAGCAACTGAAATTTTACGGCGCCAATATCTTTATCGTCGAATTGGTATCGCTGACCATGTTGCGTGAACTGGCGCCATTGATCACCGCGATCATCGTCGCTGGACGTACCGGATCGTCCTACACCGCTCAGATTGGCACCATGCAGGTGACCGAGGAAGTAGATGCGCTGCGTACTATCGGTATACCACCGATGGATTTGCTGGTTCTGCCCAAACTACTGGCGTTGACCATCGCGCTGCCGCTGTTGACGGTGTTCGCTGATGTGCTGAGCATATTTGGCGGCATGGTCATCGCTCAAACCCTGCTGGATGTGAATTTCCAGGACTTTCTGGACCGGTTTCCGCAGGTGGTTACTCTGACTTCATTTTTGCTGGGCGTAGGTAAAGCGCCGGTGTTTGCCGCAATCATTGCGCTGGTCGGTTGCTACCAGGGCTTTCAGGTACGCGGCGGCGCTGATAGCGTGGGCCGGCAGACCACAGTCAGTGTGGTGGAGTCGATTTTTCTGGTGATCGCCGCCGATGCGCTATTCTCAATACTGCTAGGCGGAGTGGGACTGTGAATACAACCGTTACTCCAGACCCCCCGGTGATTATGGTGCGTGGCCTGCGTACCCAGTTCGGCGCTGAAGTCATTCATGACGCTCTCGATTTTGACGTCCACCGGGGTGAAATTGTCGCCTTGGTCGGCGGCAGCGGCTCTGGGAAAACCACCTTGTTACGAGCAATCATCATGTTGCTAAAGCCGGCCGCCGGTTCCATTAAGTTATTGGGCCAGGAAATCATCGGTATCAGCGACAGTGCGGCGTTCCGGTTGCGCCGACGGTTTGGGATGCTGTTCCAGCAGGGTGCTCTGTTCAGTTCGCTGACAGTGCGGGAAAATGTCGCCGTGGCATTGCGTGAGCATACCCGGCTGCCAGCCCAACTGATCACGGAAATTGCCGATCTCAAGATCGTACTGGCCGGATTGCCTGCTGACACCGGCAGCAAACTGCCGCGTGAGCTGAGCGGGGGAATGCTGAAACGGGCAGCGCTGGCGCGGGCGTTGGCGCTCGATCCGGCACTGCTGTTTTTGGACGAACCGACGGCCGGTCTGGACCCGGTCAGCGCTGGTGCCTTCGACCAGCTGGTGGTGCAACTTAAGGAATCGCTGGGCTTAACAGTTGTCATGGTAACCCATGACCTAGACACACTCTGGCAAGCGACTGACCGGGTGGCATTTTTAGGTGAAAAGCGAGTGATTGGCTATGCGCCGATGCGGGAGTTAACGGCAGCGGAGCATCCGCTGATCCGGGCTTACTTTGAAGGGCCGCGTGGCCGCGCGGCGCGGGAGCAAGCAGGTGCAAAGTAACGTAAATTACGCGCTGGTCGGGTTGTTCGTCATTATCTTAGGCTCAACGCTGTTGAGCGTGGTGTTCTGGCTGACTCTGGGTGATGAGAACAAAATCTATGATCGTTATCGGGTTTATTTCCATGAATCGGTCGCTGGTCTGAATTTAAAGGCAACCGTGCGTTATCGCGGTGTCGATGTCGGGCAAGTGGAATCAATTCGCTTGGACCCCAACAACCCCGATCGGGTCGATGTCGTATTGGATATCGAACGGGGCACGCCGATTCGCCGCGACACTATTGCAACTCTGTCCACCCGGGGTTTGACCGGCGTGGCCTCGGTGGAACTCAGCGGCGGCGGCCAATCGCTGCCGCTGGAAAAGGAGCGAAACCAGGATTTGCCGGTCATTCAAGCTGGGGCATCCCTAGTGACACGCCTGGATGATGGATTTAATAATTTCTTGACCAATGTCGATAACCTATCGAAGCGGCTGGAGCGGTTGCTGAACGATGAAAATCAGACCGCGCTGACCGAAACCTTACAGCATTTGAGCACCATCAGCGGCGCAGTGGCCGACCGTTCTGATAGCCTGCGCCAGACGCTGAAGAATATCGCAACCTTCACGGGTGTCCTGGCCCAGCGTTCTGAGCGCATGGGCCGGGCGCTGGATCAACTGGCAACGGCTCTGGAAGGCACAGATGAGCTGAGTACGCAATTTCAGGCTACCCTGCGCGATGTTCAGGCCGGTGCCCAGGCTGTACGCACTGCAGCCGATAATATCACCCAGACCAGTCAAGCTTTTACTGAACTCGCCGGGGATGGCCGCCAAACGCTACGGCGCCTAGGTCAGAATACCGTGCCAGAGCTTGATACGCTGCTGGTGCAAGCTAACGAGTTGATGATCGCGCTGCAACGATTGGCTGAAATGCTGGGGGAGAATCCCCGGGCGCTGCTGCTAGGCCAGCCGCAGGGCCGGCCTGGGCCAGGAGAAGGTCATCAGGTTTCAGACCCCAAATTTCAGGCTCCAGACGCCAGATGAAAGACCTGATACCCTGATATCAGATTGATTTGAGGAGAAAAGGACGTGTTTTGTAGTATCAGAGGCGGCGTAGTGACGGAGCGGTGCAGCGTGCTATTGCTGGTCATGCTGGCGGTATTGACTGGTTGTACGCTACCGCAGGATAACTCGCCGCCGCCGCAGGCCTATTTGCTGGGGGATGGGAGAGCGTTTACCCCAGCGCCGGCGCGACGGTTCAGTGGCAAGATCCTGTTGGTGACCGTCTCTAAAGGAGCGCCAGGCTTCGATTCACCGAGCATCGCCTATACCCGCGAACCACTCAAACTGGATTATTACAACGACAGCATTTGGAGCGACACGCCCGCGAAAATGTTATTGCCCATTCTCGTCCGGGCATTCGAAACCACAGGCGCGTTCAAGGCTGTGGTGACGCCGCCATCACCGGTGCTGGCTGACGTGCGGGTGGATATGGATTTGATCCGCCTGCAACAGGAATTTATGGCGCTGCCTAGCCGGGTGCGCCTGACTGTTCGCCTGAAGGTAGTGGATATGAAGAGTAGGCAAGTGTTAGGTACGCAGCTATTTGAGGCCGTAGAACCCGCGCCTAGCGGGAATGCCTATGGCGGAGTGCAGGCTGCCAACGCAGCGGTGCATAAAGTGCTCAGTGAAATGGTGCCGTTTACGTTGAGCTACTTGGAGTGACCAAAAGAATTGGGCGAATCGTACCGCCGTTCACTGCATTCGCAGCATATTACGCGGTCGTCATGGACTACTATCTGTGACAAGCGTTCTTTCCGTCCATGAATCCTGCTAATCTGTTTAAAATAAAATCCGGCCCGGAAAGCCTGGAGGATCCATGCCAGTCCGACATGTTCTTGTGGTAGATGATTCCAAGTCCGCACGATTAATGCTGCGCAAAATGTTGCAAGGCTTTGGCATGACTGTGGATACCGCAGAATCCGCTGAGGAAGCACTGAATTATCTGCGCGACCGGCAACCGGACGCTATTTTCATGGATCACACCATGCCCGGCATGGATGGTTTAACGGCTGTGCGGCAAATTAAGGATAATCCAACCATTGCCGCGATTCCAGTCGCAATGTACACCTCCCGGGATGAACCCGCCTATCTGCAAGAAGCCCAAGCAGCGGGCGCTATTGACGTGCTGACGAAACCGGCCATGCCGGAAATTTTAGGCGTGCTTCTCGAACGGATGCATCAAGCGCTCGATGCCGCTCAGGCGCCTATTAGTGCGCCGGTGCCTGAGGATAGCGGGAGCGTGCCGGTTGCGTGGGTCGAGAAAGCCGTTGCTGAGAAGGCAGAATCAGTCATTTATGACGCCATTGAGTCTCAAATCCTGCCGCTGCTCAACGATGTAATTGCTAAGCTGCGACAGGAAATGGATGCCAAAGTAAAGACCTGCAGCCAGGTTGCCGAGCGGATTTGCCAGGAACAGCTTGCAGCTTGGCAACCGCCGCCCTATGAATCTGCCCATCCACCGTTAACCGAAGACACGATTAGAGCACAGATATCTCCTTTACTGGACGAACGCATGGCGATCTTTCGAAGTCAAGAGCAAGCGAAGCTTGAAGAGCTCGTGCGTAATGTGGCGGTAGATACTTGTAAAAACCAATTGCATGAATTATCTGAACGTTTGGTGCGGCAGCTGAGTAACCGGTTTACTGAAGCCGTGCAGAAAGCCACGTTGACAGCCCGGGAAGCAGCGGTCGAGGCAGCCCGGGAAACAGCTACCTCGGAAATGCTGTTAAGGATGCCGGAAAAAGAAACCGCTATCACTCATCCTGAAACAGAAGATGTCACCACAGTGGCTGAACGTGCAGCCCGTCAATTGTGGATGGATGCACGACGCGACTTGGGAAGGCGTATTTACTGGGCAGCGATTTGCGCAGCGGCAGTTGGTATTGGAGCCGCCGTGATAGTGTACGGTTTGCGTTGAAAACGAGCCGATCATCCAGACGCTGAATGATCAGGATGGAAATTGATAAGTCATTAAGTGGACTGAAGAATCATGGCAGACATCGTCTATTTAATAATTGGAATGGTTGCCGGGCTGGTGGTGGGTGGTGTTGTGATTTATCTGTTGCCTTACCAAACCCTGCGCGGCACCCTCGCTCAAACACAAGCTGAACTGGAGGAAGCCCGGTCCAGCAATAGCACCTTGCACGCGAACCTGCTTGAAGAACAGTCCAAAGGCTATCAGGGCCGCCAGACCTTACTGGGACGGCAAAAGCGGCTTGAGCACGACCTAGCTGAAGCAAGCGAGCGTCAGGCTGAACTGGAGAGACAATATGCTGAATTCAAGGAACAGGGCGGACAACAATTGCAGGCGCAACAGCAGGAAATTGAAAAGCTGCATGAGATCATAGCCCAAATGGAAAAGGACCAGGCAGCGTTACAAGACCGTTTCGCTCAAAAAAGCGCTGAATGGGATGAACAACGGCACAGTCTACTCTTGCTGAATGGCCAGCTTGAGGATCAATTGCAAGGATTGCATCGGGAAAAGACCCAGCTAAGCAGCCGTCTGGATCAACAACAGGAGATTTGGGAACGCGAACGGTTGGACTTGCAAATTCAGGTGAACACCTTGGAAGACAACCTGACGCTGCAGAAAGCGCGCGCTGACCAGAATTTGCCGCCAGACAGAGCCTTTCAGGTGGAGCAACTACAAGCCGAACTAGCGGATCTCAAAAAGCAGCGCACTGCCTGGGAGGAAGAGCGCCAGCATTCTCAGGAACAACTTGAGCGATTGCAAGCCGAACGGCGATCACTGCGAACCCAGATCATGGAGGCAGGTGACGCGAAGGAAAGCACAGGTTCAACTGCTGCTGAGCAGGAAGTAAAGAAGCTGCGCCAGCAATTATTAGAGGTTCAACAGGAATATCAGATTCTTAATGAAAAACTAACAGCGCGCGATCATCAATCTGAACAAGAGCGCAGTGCATTGGAAGCGGAAATCGAGCAGCTGATGGAACGGCTGCTGCGGGTACAACGCGAGCGAACCGTTTAATTCTAATTCATGCAGCAACTGCTAATGCTTATTGGGACATTTCCCCATTATTTTGCTGCATCATTTTCTCGGATAGTATCTGTGCCTGTCTTTCCAGCACTCGTTTCATTTGCAACGCTTTAAGAGACAAGCCGCTCTCGTTGACCTGATCGGCCGGCGTCTCGACTAGATCAGTTGTTTCTGTGAGATCCGTTTCAGTAGCAGACTTCACGGCTGTTCCTCTAACCAAGCAATGTACATAGACAGTAATACCAGGGCCTTTTAGTTTTGTATCATAAGATCCTGGAACCGCTGCACAAAAACCGATAAAGGATTTACCATCGCCGGTGGGGGCACAGCTTATTTGATAGCCTATATTCGTGTTATCAAAGTTAGTGTTTAACCCAAAACAGTTACATCCCCCGCCAGTGGCTGCTTCATTGCTCTCGCAAGAAGCCACCACTGATCTGGAAGCAATAGAGGATTCTGTATTAAAGTCAGAGTAGACTCCATGGGTTCGCACCTGAGGCTTTGCTGCATCCGAAAGTGCGGGCGCTAACAAAACAATAGATAGTAAGCTTGTGATTACAGGGCAGATTTTCATGAAATAACTTCCTAGTCACAGTTTGCACTATGTATACAATATTTGCCAATATTGTTATTTAGTTAACAATTGCATCAAGAATGGCAAATGAATAAGGAAAAGGCAAGCGTTATGCTGGCAAAACTCAGGCGACTCGGTCCGCTCATCAACCTGATTCCCAACACTGCCATCCAATTTCTGGATTTCGGTTTTAACCTTAATGAAATCCGATTGTCGCGAGCGTTCCTGACGGAAAATGGCACGGATGGGCGTCCGTTGTTGACACCTTTGTACACTGATGATACTAGTGGCCAGTTCACGACACGTGATGGGCGCACCATCAAGCCAGAGCACGCTTATTCGCTGAATGTTGCCAAGGCGGCGGTGATTCTTGACAAGGTCTGGCTACCGATTCCTTTCCTGCGCATCCGTGAGCGCCGATCGGATAACTATCATCTATTTGACAATGGACCCATCAATTGGGCCCGTGCCCGCTTCGTGGAATTGCCAGCGCCGGACATCGAGGGCCATACTCACCGGGTGACGCTCGCGTTCGACACTCAATTATTGCCAGCCCGCGAAGGCCGGCCTTATCTCGCCCCCAGTCCGCTGGATATGCAGTCCGGTGAGGAGTTTGCTCTGAGCGATGCTGAGGATGATACAAGCTGGTTTCTAGAGCAAGCGTGGGTGCAGGAATGGGTGTATCAGCATTTTCACACCTATGAATTACACCGCCGGGCGCCACGCCGGGTTGACGAATCCGAAATTCGCGCCAGTCCTGATGCCCAAGCAGCCTGGTTAACCGTGCTAACCCTGCTCAAAAAGGCGGTGCAACCACCGCGATTGCGCTTTACCTTTGTTGATGATGGACCGGCGGCCCGGCTCAACCGGCCGGTGGATGTAGATTTGGTATTGGACATCGGCAATTCCCGTACCTGCGGCATACTGATGGAAACCAGCGGCGATGCGCCGGTGGACATGAATGACAGCTACCGTCTGGTCTTGCGCGATCTCAGCCACCCAGAGCGTGTCTATGACGAGCCATTCCCGAGCCGGATCGAGTTCGTACGCAGTGCGTTTGGCGATGAAAAATTGTCCCGCCGCAGTGGCCGGAGCAGCGCTTTTTTGTGGCCGGCAGTGACTCGCGTCGGTTTTGAAGCCCAAGCATTGTCCTATTTCAGCCATAGCACCGAAGGTAGCACTGGCCTGTCTAGCCCCAAGCGCTATTTATGGGATACCGGCCCACGGCACCATGCCTGGCGGTTCAACGCTGGGCTGACAGCCGGTAGCAGCGACAGCGGGCCAGTGACCACGGGGCCATTTGTCGGACACCTGCGCGAAGACGGTGAAGAACTAGCGCCCGGTGAGCCGCCGGCGGTCACTGCGTTGTTTTCGCGCGGATCGCTGATGAGCTTTTTCGTCGCTGAGGTGCTGCTGCAAGCTTTCGTTCAGGCCAATTCACCCGCTCGCCGCTCCGAGCGGGTTTATTCTGAAGCGCCGCGCCGGCTGCGGCGGGTCATTCTGACCATGCCCACCGCCATGCCACTGGCCGAGCGCAAGCTTTTCACCCGCCGGGTGAATACGGCGATCCGCCTCACTTGGCGGGCGCTGGGATTGGATGAGAGCCAAGCCCCAGAACCCTTCCTGCAATGGGATGAGGCAACCGGCACCCAGATCGTGTTTCTTTACAACGAGGTCAAACATAACTTCCAGGGCGATGCCGCACTGTTCTTCGAGGTGTTCGGCCGGGTACGGGAAGGGTATGGCGAGACCCCCTGCCTGCGGCTGGCCAGCATCGACATCGGCGGCGGCACCACCGATCTCATCATCACCACCTATCAATTGGAAGGCGGCACGGCGCTGCGCCCCACCCAGGAATTTCGTGAGGGCTTCAACATCGCTGGCGATGATGTGCTATGCGGCTTGATCGAACGCAATGTGCTGCCGGCGTTGCTGGAAGCGATTCGCGCTAGCGGCGCAGCGAATCCCGAGGAATTGCTGGCACGGCGATTGGGCGCCAATCGAGGCGATCAGGCCGAACGCGAGCGCACCCTGCGCCGGCAATTCGCCAGCCAGGTCGCATTGCCGCTGGCACTGGCGCTGCTGCAACGCTACGAGAGTACCGACCTGACCACGAGCAATGAAGCAGTCACTTTCAAATTGGCCGATGTCTATCCCGCAGGAACTGGACCCCATGAGCAAATCACCGCTTTTTTGGAAGAGGCGGTTCATGCCGCCGGTGGTCAAGGCTTTCAACTGGCCGAAGTCGTATTTTCCACGACCATGCTGGCGGTGGACACGACCGTGCGCCGCATCCTGGGCCAAGTGCTCAGCGACCTGTGTGAGGTCGTGCATCTCTATGACTGCGACTACCTGTTGATTTCCGGACGGCCCTGCCGGTTCCCGGCCGTGCGGGGAGCAATCCTGGCCAAGCTGCCCGCGCCGCCCGATCGTATTATCAGCCTGCATGCGTACCGGGTTGGCGACTGGTACCCATTCCGTTCGGTCAGTGGCCGGCTGACCGATCCTAAGACTACAGCAGCAGTCGGGGCCATGGTTTGCGCGCTTTCCGAAGGGCAATTGTACAAATTCAATCTACGTAGCCGCGAATTAGGTATGAAATCCACGGCCCGTTTCATCGGGGTACTGGAACAGACCGGACGATTGAAGCCGGAGAACGTACTGTTTGCCAATCTGGAACTGGAGGACCGCAAGACCCGGCTACCGGAGGCAACTTTCGACTTCTACGCCCCCGTGTTTTTGGGTTTCCGGCAATTGAATGTCGAACGCTGGCCAGCTTCCCCGCTATACCGGGTGACCTTTGCCCATCCGCAGGATGCCCGCTCCAAGGCATTACCACTTAAAATAACGCTGGAACGCTCCATTGATGAAAATGTCGATTTGGATTTCAAGGTGATTGCCATAGCTGATGCTGACGGCAATCAGCAACCGGGTGGAGTGGTACTGCTGAAATTGCAAACGCTCAAGGACGAATACGGTTACTGGTTAGATACTGGTATCTTCTCGATTTCCGCCCGTGCCAGTGATGCCCCACGCCGCTGAAAAGCACCTTCCCCTCGGTAATTTCACCGCCTGCCCTAACCCTCCCTCCGCACGGGGGGATGGAATTTTAGGGAGAATACAACAGCCCTATCTCCCTCAAGGGGAAGGGTCATCAGGATGATTCGATGACCGATATTTCCGATATTCCTCTCCATCCCAGTCTGCAAAGATTAAGCGCTGCGCATCGTCGCTTGAGCCGTTTATTGAGCCTGCTGTTCTTTTTAGTCATGGCCAGTGCCCTGATCTTTATGATGATCAACGCCCTCTCCAATCGCAGTATGGAAAATCTATTGATTTTCGCCGTGGGAGGTTTGGTCGTGCTACCAATGATTGCATTAATGTGGGGGTTATTGTGGTATCTGGAGCACTCGATGACGCGACGCATCAGCGAGGCTAACCAATTGTTGCGGGCAACCCCTCCAGTCAGCGCCCGGCTGACGCCAGCCGGTTTGAATAGTAAGTTTGGAATGTTAATGACGTTGCAGCTTCTCGATCAGAGAACAGCGCCAGTACCGCTCCATGCCTTGATCGAACCGGCCTTTGGCTGGGATCGGCCACTGGGCCAGGCAATAACCATCCAATTGCACTGTCCGGATTTGAAGCCGAATCGCCGGCTGGCTGCCTTGCATAATGACAAGGTGTTGATAGGAAAGCTGGTCGATGGAAAAACGTATTACCGCCGGATGAAATGGATTCGTATCGCAATAGCGATAGTTGTAGCAATCATCGCGGTGATGATAGGCCTCTTGATCTTTCAGGAGTATCAAGCCTAAAGCCTTTGGATGGGACTGGCGAAAAGACTGCGCCAACTGCACCTTACTTCTCCCTGGAGACCGCCAGAACCCCTGATCAATCTTGATCGATACAAATCGGCATTAAACTAGCCTTCAATCCACAAACAACCCTGTTGATAAATAACGGTCGCCCCGATCGCAGATGACAGTCACAATCATCGCGTTCTCTACGTCCGCCGACAAACGCAAAGCTGCCGCCATCGCCCCACCCGCCGACACCCCGCAGCAAATACCTTCTTCCCGGGCCAGCCGGCGGGTTACCTCCTCAGCCTCGATCTGACTGACGTCCATAACACGATCCACACGCGCCGGATCAAAAATCTTCGGCAGGTATTCCAGCGGCCAGCGCCGGATACCGGCGATGGAGGAACCTTCAGTCGGTTGGACGCCAATGATTTGCACAGCGGGATTCTGTTCCTTGAGATAGCGTGACACCCCCATGATGGTGCCTGTTGTGCCCATAGCGCTGACAAAGTGCGTCACTTGACCCTGGGTATCGCACCAGATCTCGGGGCCGGTCGTCTGGTAATGCGCCAGCGGATTGTCAAGATTGCCGAATTGATCCAACACCCGGCCTTTCCCTTCTTGTTCCATCTGCATCGCCAGATCGCGGGCGCCTTCCATGCCCTCTTCCTTGCTGACCAAAATTAATTCAGCACCATAAGCCTTCATCGCTGCCCGGCGCTCGGCGCTCTGGTTTTCCGGCATGATCAATACCATCCGGTAACCTTTTATCGCCGCAATCATTGCCAGAGCAATGCCTGTATTTCCACTGGTGGCTTCAATCAAGGTCTCGCCAGGCTGGAGTTCGCCCCGCGCCTCAGCTTGACGAATCATACTCAACGCAGGCCGATCCTTTACCGAACCAGCCGGGTTATTACCCTCTAACTTACCGAAAATCCGGTTGGTAGTGCGCCCCGGCAACCGTTGCAAACGCACCAGCGGCGTATTGCCGACGAAAGATTCAAGGGTAGGATCAACAAGATTCGGCATAGTCTATGGAATTCCCGTATGGAAAATTGTGACACTGGCGTTTTTCCGCCCCGCCAACTATCGTAAACAAATTATAAAACACTCAACTTATTCGATGACCGCTACGTGATCTCAATCATTACTCGCTTCACGCACCATTCAAGCCGGCTGTTCCCTCTTGGGTTATCGCTCATTAGCCTCTGTCTGATTCTGTTGACTGGAACATTATCTGCACAAGAGACCACACCTGAATCTTCAAGCGGCCCAGGAACCGCTGCGGCAGCGGCCGGCGAGTCCCCCGTCACCCAAAGTGGCACGTTGACGGTGATCATTGAGGGACTGGACGACCCATTGCGCGACAACGTGCGAGCCTATCTGGATATCAATCGCTTTGCGAATAAGCCTGCACCCCAGGAAATCCGGCTCAACTGGCTGCATAAGCAAGCGGATAACGAAATACGCCAAGCATTGCAACCTTTCGGCTATTTTGAACCGGCCATCGATGCTTCGCTGACTCGTACCGGCAGTGGCAACTGGGAAGCGCGTTATCAAATTCAACCGGGCCGGCCCTTGCGTATCACGGAATTGGACATAAAAGTGCTTGGCGAAGGGGCTCAGGATCCGCCATTTCAAAATTTGCTGGCCAATCTGCCGCTCGCGCAAGGCCAAGTGCTTGATCAGCCCAAGTACGAACAGATTAAGAACGTCATGGAATCGCTGGCCACCGAGCGTGGTTATTTTAACGCTCACTTCACCGAGCGCACCATTCATGTGGACTTGCAAACCTACACGGCAACCATCCGCCTGCACTATGACACAGGTCAGCGCTACCGTTTTGGCAACATCACCTTCAAACAGGATTTTCTGTCCCCCGGCCTGCTGGCACGCTATCCCAGTTTCAAGCCAGATGATCCCTACAATGTCAATAAGCTATTAAAATTGCAGACCGATCTAAATAACAGCCCCTACTTCAGCCGGGTCGAAGTCAGCGCACCGCCGGCTGATAGGACGGATAGCATACCGGTCAATGTGGAACTGGAACCCGGTAAGCAACGCAAGTACAGCATTGGCGTGGGTTATGGCACCGACACCGGCTTCCGTGGCAAGTTACGCACCGAGCAACAGTGGATCAATCGCCGGGGCCACCATTATGAAGCCGAACTGGGTTATTCCCAGATCAAATCACTTGTTGGATTCAAGTACATGATTCCCGGAAAGAACCCAGTGACTGATGAGTATGCGGTCTTCGCCGGCTATGTCCAACAAGACGATAATGACAAGGATTACCAAACCTACAAAATCGGTGGCAGCTTGCAAAAGCAGGATGGCAACTGGTTAAAAAACTACAGCCTTGGTCTGCAATACGAAGAGTACACCATCGGTAACCGGCCCTTGCAAGAAGAATCCTTGTTGCTGATTCCCGGTCTGAATTGGACCTGGGTCGACGCCGATGACCGCACCTACCCCAGCCGCGGTCTGCTGGCCGGCTTCGCCCTTCAAGGCGCCACAACAGCACTGCTGTCGGATACCAATTTTTTACAAGGCACCGTGCGGCTACGCTGGATTCATTCCCTGAACGATGACAATCGATTGCTAGCGCGCGGCAGTTTGGGAGCGACTGTCGTTGATGATTTTGAAAAATTGCCGACCTCGCTGCGCTTCTTCACCGGTGGCGACACCACGGTACGCGGTTACTCCTACGAAAGCATCGGCCCCACCGACCCGGATGGCGCGGTGGTCGGCGGTAAGAACTTGATTGTGGCCAGCCTGGAATACGAGCGCCGGGTCTGGAAAGACTGGGGCGTAGCCACCTTCGTCGATACCGGCGACGCCTTCGATGGTGCGTCTCCCGACCTGAAAACCGGGGTCGGGGTTGGGGTGCGCTGGCGCTCACCGGTGGGACCCATGCGCCTGGACTTTGCCACCGGCCTGGATCGCCCGCCCGGTGATGCTTTCCGTTTCTCCTTCAGTATTGGACCCGACCTGTGAACCGCCTCCGTATGCTACGCCGCATCCTGTTCTGGCTGACGGCGCTCCCTCTGTTCCTGCTGCTATTGGTGCTGTCCATCGCTGGCTTTGCCATTTCCACAGAAACCGGTCTCAATGGCCTGCTGTCGCTAGCGCAACGCGTATTACCCGGCCAATTGAGCTACGGCAACGTGAGCGGCCGGTTGATTGGCCCGCTGCGCATTGAGCACTTCCGTTATGCAGATGGCCCGTTGCACGTCACGCTCGCCAGCGGTGAGCTCGATTGGCAACCCGCTGACTTGTTCGACCCTGCTCTGACTGTGACCCATCTGCATTTCGATGGGCTGGATCTGGCCCTGCCGCCTGGTGAAAAAACACCACCGTCCAATGAGCCATTCGTTCTCCCTAACATCCAATTACCGCTAGCAATCACTGTCGCCAGCTTGCAAGGCGATACGATCCGCATCCAACCGGCAGGCGCTGATCCCATCGTGGTGAACACCATCAATCTTAAGGTCCGCACCCAGGAGGACGGTGTGCAGATCGAAGCGCTGGAAGCCCGTTCTCCTCTGGGCGAGGTTCGGCTCAGCGGCCAAGTGAATCCCACCGGTGCCTATCCTCTACAATTACAACTTGCCTGGAAAGCAATCACACCGGATTATGGAACGTTTAATGGCAATGGTGAACTCAGCGGTACCCTGCGTGACGAATTGAAACTGACGCAGAAAGTCACTGGTGCGGCAGTGTTAGCGTTGACCGGCGAGGTTCGTCAGGCATTGGTTGAACCGGCCTGGTCAGCCCAGGTCACGTTGGACGTGGCGGATCTGAAACCATTTGTCCCGGACCTCGCCAGCAAACCCTTGAGCGTTCAGCTTAATGCAAAAGGCGTGATGGCCCGCTTCGAAGGCCAGGGCAAAATCAAAGCCACAGCGCCAGAGATCGGTCCGGCCACGCTACGCTTTACCGCTGCCGGCGATGAAAAGGCAGTACGGCTGGATACGCTGCAGTTGAGTGCTGCTAACCACCCCCTGGTGTTGGACGCCAAGGGCGATTTTCAATTCACTGAATTACGTTTTAACGCCAGTGGCCGGTGGCAATCTCTGGTTTGGCCCTTGACCGGCCCGGCTCAAGTAGAAAGCGCTAAAGGCGAATTCACTGCCAAAGGAACACCTAAGGATTATCAGTTTCACCTTGCCGCCGATCTACAAGGGCCGGATATCCCCAAAGGCCGCTGGCAACTCACCGGCCAAGGCTCCGATCAAGCGGTGCGAGGGATCAAACTAGCGGGTCAAACCCTGGAAGGAACGATTGAGGGAACGGTCGATGCCACATGGGCGCCGAAGGTCAGCTGGCAGGCAATACTGGCCGGTACCGGTTTGAATCCCGGTGTACAGTGGAAAGAAGCCCCAGGCAAGCTGAACCTGCGGCTTAAAAGTGATGGCGAACTCAACGGCAAACTGCGCACCACTATTCTGCTTGAAGAATTGACAGGGACATTCAGCGGCCAAACCGTGCGTGGCAACGCCAATATCAGCGTGCTGGATCAAGACTTAACAATTAAAGCACTGCGGCTGAACGCGGGCGCAGCACAACTGGAAGCAGAAGGCGCACTCAATCAACGTTGGGATTTACGCTGGAAATTAAATGCCCCGCAGCTTAAATCACTGGTTCCCAGCCTGAGTGGCAACGTGGCTAGCACCGGCCAGCTCAGCGGGTCGCGTGACCGCCCGCAAGTAGCAGCCAATTTCACGGTGCAGAACTTACGGCAGGGCGACACGCAAATCCAGCAACTGAAAGGCGAAACCCAGATCGATACCGGCGGCGCCAGCCGTTCACAAGTCAAACTGACAGGCCAAGGATTGGTGCTAGGCGGCCAGCGTTGGAAGAGTATAACCTTGGATGGCGGCGGCACCCCGAACGCACACGAACTCAAAGCAGGACTGGTGGGCGATCCAGGCCGCTTCGAACTGGCACTGGCCGGCAAACTGCAATTACCTGAACTGATCTGGCAGGGGCGCATCACTCAACTGACGGCCAAGGAAACCGTCATGGGTGCCTGGAATTTGGCTCAGGCGGTTGCTGTGCAGGCTTCGGCGCAAAAAGCCAGCCTGGACAATGCCTGCCTCGTCAGCGCGCCGACTCGGCTGTGTGTACAAGGCCAGTGGAATAGCGCCAGTGGCTTCGATGGCCGCGCACAACTTCAGGATCTGCGCCCGGAACGTTTCAAGCCGTTCTTTCCTCCAGGGATGAATCTGACGACCCGCATCAATGCGGACGCTAACATCCACGGTAAACCGGACGGCGTACTCCAAGGCAAGGCCACTCTGGATATCGCCCCTGGCAATCTCAGCATGGTCACCGATGGTCACACCTTGCGCTTCATCCTCAACGGCGGCAGCCTGCGCGCCCAAACCGACGGACGCACCGCAACCAGCCAAGTCAAACTGGATTTAGGGAAAGCCGGCCAACTGCAAGCCGATGCGCAAATTCAAGACCCGTTGGGGGCCGCCCGCCTGAGCGGCAAGATCAACGCTGCCATCACCGATCTTGGCCTAGTCTCGGTGTTTGCGCCTCCGGTGCAGGATGTCAAAGGTCAGTTGCTGGCAAATGTGAATGTAAGCGGCACACTCCCCAAGCCCGTGTTGCACGGCGCGATCCGCCTGGAAAATGCAGGGGCCACGATCCCTGACGCCGGTCTCATTCTCCAGAATTTGCAGTTCGCCGCTACCAGCGATGGCCAAGGGCCCTTGCAACTGACCGGCGCGGTCCAATCCAAACCAGGTCAGTTGCAACTGAGCGGCACGGTGGACCCACTAAAGCCGCAACTGATACTGAACATCCAGGGACAGGATTTTCAAGCGGTTGACACCTCGAATATTCGTATGCAAATCAGCCCGGACTTGAAGCTGGATATCAGCCAGAAACAAGTGCGCATCGATGGACAGATCACGATCCCACGGGCTTATTTGAGTCCAGGCGGTGATATGGGCGGACCCAGCGCAGTAAATTCTTCCGAAGATCTAGTAATTGTCAAAGATGCCAATGGCCAAGCTAAGCCTCCTTCTAAGAGACCGGCGATCTTTGCCCAAGTGCGGGTAATCCTGGGTGATGATGTGCAAGTAGATACCTCGGCCTTCCAGGGCAAGCTCAAGGGGAATGTGCTGGTCGTGCAGACTCCGGAACTGGCTCCGCGCGCCAGTGGCAGCGCCGAAGTCGTTGCTGGAAAATACAATATCTATGGCACGGAAATCGACATCCAGCGGGGACGGGTGCTGTTCAGTAACAGTCTATTGGACAATCCCGGTCTGGATATGCGGGTGACGCGGGAATTTAGCAGCGACCTCAGCGATAACACCACTGTTGGCGCCCAGGTTCAAGGCACGCTCAAGAAACCGCAATTGACCCTGTTTTCCAATCCGTCAATGCCTCAAAGTGACATTCTGTCCTACCTGGTGCTGGGCCGGGCATCCCAAGATGGCGAATCAGCGATGATGTTCAAGGCGGCCAGCGCTATGGGGATCGGAGGTGGGGCGCTCGCCAAAAGTTTAAGCGGCGTGGCCGGATTGGATAATGTGGCGCTGGATACGGGGGCCAACGGCAAGGACACATCACTGATGCTCGGTAAGTATCTGACACCGGATTTATATGTCGGTTATGGCGTTGGTTTAATGGATGCGGTGAACACAATCAACATCAAGTACCGGCTGTTTAAGGGCCTAATGTTCGAATCCAATAGCAGCGCCAATGGTTACGGGGCTGATCTAATCTATAGCTGGGAGCGGTGAATGACGCAGTATCTTGAATAATCTGATTATCCTCATAAAGTTACGAGGTATTACCTGAAACTCTGACCTCCTTCGCTCGAATCAAGACTGGCGCCAAGGCGCTGATAACCTTGGATGCTGAGGCGTTCTAACTACCTAAGATCGCTCTGTTAATCGCTATGTTAAGAGTCTCCCTCTCTCTTAGAGAGAGGGGAGTAGTAACCCAATCCCGATTAAAATTGTTCCTCAGTCAGCGCCATGATCGAAACACCGCCACGCATCACTGAATGCAACAGAGCACCGGCTCTAGGCAGTACATGTTCCACGTAGAACCGGGCAGTGATTAACTTAGCCTCGTGGAACACCGGGTCTTGACCCGTCATCAATTTGGTCTGCGCCACTTGCGCCGCACGGGCCATCTGCCAGCCGCCGCAAACGTAGCCAACCAGCATCATATAGTCGACCGATACCGCCATCACTGCATTGGGATCCCGGCTCGCCAATAAGCAATCGGTGGCCTCGATCAACACCCGTATCCCTTCACATAACCCCTCGTGGATGACCGCTAGATCATCACCTGCCACTTGAGTTAAATCTTCGGCGGCCGCTTCAATCTCGGCGATCAATGCCCGCATGGCCGCGCCCTGATCGATGCTCAGCTTGCGGCCTGCTAAATCAGCCGCCTGAATACCCGTGGTACCCTCATAAATGGTGGCGATGCGCGAGTCGCGCAGATACTGGGAAGCACCGGTCTCCTCGACAAAGCCCATGCCACCATGCACTTGAACCCCCAGTGAGGCGATGTCGATACCCAGCTCAGTCTCCCAGCCTTTAACCACGGGGATCAAGAGATCCACTCGCGCCTGATGAGTCTGACGTATGGCCGGATCAGGATGATGGCGGGCCAGGTCCATATGCCGGGCGGTGACATAGGCCAATGCTCGCATTGCTTCGTTTTGCGCCTTCATGGTCATCAGCATCCGCCGCACATCCGGATGGTGAATGATCGCCACCCGGTCGCCACTCTTGCGGCCAACGGGCCGCCCTTGTATCCGATCCTTGGCATATTCACGAGCCGCCTGATAAGCGCGCTCACCTATCGCCAGCCCTTGCAACCCGACCTTGAAACGCGCCTCGTTCATCATGATGAACATATAGGCCAAGCCTTTGTTCTCCTCACCAACCAGGTAGCCGATCGCGCCATCCTGATCGCCAAACGCCATCACGCAGGTTGGACTGGCGTGAATACCTAACTTATGTTCAAGAGACACAGCATGGACATCATTATGCGCACCCAGTGAGCCGTCTGGATTCACCAGGAATTTGGGGACAATGAACAGCGAAATACCCTTGACGCCTTCAGGCGCATCCGGGGTGCGCGCCAGTACCAGGTGAATGGTGTTGGGCGTCATATTGTGTTCGCCCCATGTGATAAAGATTTTTTGACCGAAAATCCGGTAATGATCATCCTCCGGGACGGCGCGGGTGCGAACCGCTGACAAATCGGAACCGGCCTGTGACTCGGTTAGATTCATGGTGCCGGTCCACTCGCCGCTGATCATCTTCGGCAGATACAATGCCTTCTGTTCCGCCGAGCCCGCTTGACGGATCGCTTCAATGGCGCCGTTATTGAGCATCGGACACAGCGCGAAGGACATATTGGCGGAATTCCACATTTCCTGGGTAGCGGTATTGATCAATTCCGGCAATCCCTGGCCACCCTGTTCGACCGGGCTGCCGAGTCCGTTCCAGCCACCGTCAATAAATCTCTGGTAGGCACCGGCGAAGCCATCAGCGGGAACGACGCCTCCTTGCGGATTCAGGTGCGCACCCTGAATATCGCCAATCCTGTTCAATGGCGCCAGTACCTCAGCAGCCAGCTTGGCAGCCTCCTCCAGAACCGCCTCCACCAGTTCCGGGCTGACCTCCTGTTCAGCAAAAACAGGCAATGCGGCGACCTCACTAAGCCCAGCCAATTCATTGATTACAAACTGCATGTCACGGGTCGGGGCGAAATAGGCGGTCATAACGCCTCCTTGGTTCGAGGAACTCAGGGAATGAGAATAAAAACCCTCCCCCTGACAGTAATAGGGAGAGGGTTCAGGAAAGGAAGGACAGACAGCAACCGATGGTTTAGCCTGCTGCTTTTAACTTGTCCAGTTCTTGGGACAATTCAGGCACGGCGGTGAATAAATCAGCAACCAGACCATAATCAGCGACCTGGAAGATCGGCGCTTCCTCATCTTTATTAATAGCGGCGATCACCTTGCTGTCCTTCATACCGGCCAAATGCTGAATCGCGCCAGAGATACCAACGGCGATATACAGTTCCGGGGCAACCACCTTGCCGGTCTGGCCCACCTGGTAATCATTGGGCACAAAGCCAGAGTCCACGGCGGCGCGGGAAGCGCCCACCGCCGCACCGAGTTTATCGGCCACATCTTCGAGTAATTTGAAATTCTCGCCGTTGCCCATGCCGCGGCCGCCAGAGATGATGATGCGCGCAGCGGTCAATTCCGGCCGGTCAGATTGGGTGAGTTGCTGGCTGACAAAGCTGGATATACCAGCATCCGTCACTGGAGCAACCGTTTCAACACACGCGGAACCACCCGTCGCTGCTGCAGCGGGAAATGCCGTGCCACGCACGGTGATAACCTTGATCGCATCACTGGACTGAACCGTAGCCAGCACGTTGCCGGCATAGATGGGACGGACGAAAGTATCAGCGCTCTCCACCTTAATGATGTCAGATATTTGTGCCACATCCAGCAACGCGGCGGCACGCGGCAGCGTATTTTTACCCGCAGCAGTGGCCGGAGCCAGAAGGTGGCTGTAGCCACCTGCCAAACTAACCACTAACGCCGCCACGTTCTCGGCCAGTTGATGGGCGTAATGCGGGGCATCGGCAATCAGGACTTTCTTGACTCCTGCGACTTGGGCGGCGGCCTCGGCAACCGCGCCGCAACCCTGGCCCGCTACCAGTACATGGATATCGTCACCCAGTTGCACAGCGGCAGTAATGGTATTCAGTGTTGCCGCTTTGAGGACAGCGTTATCGTGTTCGGCAATAACCAAAATGCTCATAATTCAGTACTCGCAGACCTTAGATGACGTGGGCTTCTTTGTGCAGCTTATCGACCAGTGCAGCGACCGTGTCGACCTTGATACCGGCCTGACGCTTGGGCGGCTCCTGTACCTTGAGGGTGGTCAGGCGCGGCGCTGGGTCTACCCCCAAATCCGCTGGCTTTAGCACATCCAGCGGTTTCTTTTTGGCTTTCATAATATTAGGCAGTTTGACGAAACGTGGCTCGTTCAACCGCAAGTCGGTCGTTACGACTGCCGGCAGCTTCAGCGCCACCGTTTCCAGTCCGCCATCGACTTCGCGGGTGACATTCACCGTCCCCTCGCCCACCTCAACCTTGGATGCGAAAGTACCTTGTGGCCAGCCCAGCAATGCTGCCAGCATCTGGCCGGTCTGATTGGCGTCGTCATCGATAGCCTGCTTGCCGAGAATCACCATGTCTGGCTTTTCTTTTTCCACTATGGCTTTCAGCAACTTGGCAACCGCCAATGGTTGTAGCTCAACGCCGGTTTCCACCAGAATCCCTCGGTCAGCGCCCATGGCCAGCGCGGTGCGGATGGTGTCCTGGCAACTGGAGATGCCCAGCGACACGGCAATGAGCTCCTTAGCCTTGCCGGCTTCCTGCAAGCGCACCGCTTCTTCCACGGCAATCTCATCGAAGGGATTCATGGACATCTTGACATTGGCGGTTTCCACACCCGAACCATCGGCTTTAGCTCGAACCTTGACGTTGTAGTCCACGACCCGTTTTACGGCGACTAGAATTTTCATTGTTGACCTTTGCTTGGGGTTGCTCGTGATTTTAAAATAACCCATCGGGTTAAACTCTATTAATTAAGTTATGGTATTTAGTCCCCTCCAACGATGCAATGTCTTTTGATAGTAGAGTTCGTTCACACGCCCGGTTTCGTACGAACCCGCTCATTCGTGTAGGCTATGTCATTCAGCATCCCATCAGCGAAGTCCTTATTCTTTCCGGAGACAAAAATATGTACCCCACTCACGAAGGCTACAATGACACCTTGCATGGTTATTATCTGGAAGACCTCGCTGTCGGCATGAAAGCTTCCCACGCCAAAACCGTTACCGAAACGGATGTCGTATTGTTTGCAGGATTGACGGGCGATAACAACCCCATTCACTGCAATGAGGTGTTTGCTACCCAGACGCAGTTCAAAAGCCGCATCGCCCACGGCATGTTCTGCGCCGGCCTGATTTCCTGTGTGGCAGGCACCCGTTTGCCTGGGCCGGGCGCGGTTTACGTGGACCAGCAGTTGCGCTTCAAGGCACCGGTACGCATCGGCGATACCGTCACGGCGCTGTGCACCATCCAGGAGATTCTCCAGGAACGTCGACGGGTCGTCATGAGCACGGTTTGCACGGTCGGGGACAACGTGGTCGTCGAGGGAACCGCGACGTTCCTGGTCAACCGCCGCGCCAAAGCTTAACTCACTCTTCCATAATCACCCGGAAACCGGTTAGCGCATCGCGGTCCTCGGGTTTCCGGGGCAAGCGCTTGGCCGAGCGCAAATCGCCGGCCCCGTTATTCCAGGAGCCTCCGCGCGTAACCCGCTGGCCCTGGTTGGGCCGCTTAGCCGAACAGCGCTGTTCCTCACCTGCGTAGTTTGGATAGTATTCCGAGCAGGTCCATTCCCAGACATTTCCAGCCACATCGTGCAATCCTAGCGCGTTAGGCAAATAACTACCGGCCTCAGCGGTGACTGCATGACCATCATCCAGATTACCGATAGAAGCACCGGTCGGATCGTTACGATCAGAAAAATTGGCATAGCGCGGGTCGATCATGTTGCCCCAATAATACCGGGTAGCTGCTCCAGCACGGGCTGCGTATTCCCACTCCGCTTCCGTGGGCAAGCGGAAGTGTCTGCCAGTACCTGATTCCCAAGTGAGCCACTCGACGAACGCTTGCGCATCTTCCCAGTTCAGATTGACTGCCGGCTGCGTGTTCGCATCCAGCGAACGCCCCTGGAAAGAACCACTGCTGTGCTTGGATTTAAAACGCCGGAATTGGCCATTGGTCACCTCAGTTTTACCTATCCAGAAGCCCTTTACACAGGCTTGGTGGATCGATTCATCGCTACCGCGATCCCGCTCGGTCAATGGGCTACCCATATCAAAACAGCCACCTTCAACCCAGGTCAATTCCATTCCCAAGGTACTGTCAGTAAAAGTCCGGGTAGCAGACACCGCGCCTTGCGCAGCAAGTAACTCAGCCTGCACTGCAGCCAGCGCGGGATACTGACGATCGATAGCCGATGCTTGATTCAAGGCGTTGCGGGCCTGATCCCACTCCCGGCTGGCGATAAATTTGCGGGCCTGATCGATATAACCTGTCAACTCCGCCTCGCGTTGCCGGGCTACCTCCTGAGCATGCTGAGCCATTGCTTCCTCTTGCTGTTTCTTCAAGGCAGCGGCTTCAAGCTGACGCTGCCCCTGAATGGCTTGATAGTACTCATAGGAAAGTAAGCCGATCCCCGACAGTCCTGAAATGGCAAATGCGATTAACAACCCTCGCTTCCAATTAACTGCCGGGGTACTGGCAGCGGAATCTGCTTGCTCGAACGCAACTTGTGAGTTACTCAACGGCGGCGGCTGGACAATGGCTTGTCCCACAGGAGGATTGGTTCGCGACCGAGGCGTTGAAAGCGGTTCTACCTGCTCTACAGGGAGGCTCGTAGAGGTTCGCCGTGAGGTCGTCCGCTTAGGTGAGACCTTTTTCAGATGCTCCAGCGCCGATTTCGGCGATCGCTTGAGTAGCGATTCCGGCTCTTGCCGAGGTTGCAGAGGGGCTTGTATGGCAGGCGCTGCCGGAGAGACTTCAGACTGGCCTTCGTCTAGATGCTCCCAAATATTCTCCAGCATTGGCAAAGACAGATCACTATCTGTGGACTGGAGCGGCGCAGATGATATTTCTTCACTATCAACCGTCTCTGGCGGGACACGCGGTTCGATTTGATCCAGTGTCCAGTCCAGAGGTTTAGGGGGTAAGGAACGCGCTTCATGCACACCACTCTGCCCGGTTCCATTGGGAGCCGGCGGTTGAGAGGATGCTGAGCGCCGTCTCGGTAGCAATGGAGATTCTTGCCCCAATACAGCTTGATCCGGCCAGTGGGTCGATGGCAGCGATGGTCCTGATCGCGGGGCAAGCGGCTCAAAACGCAATGAAGAAGCCGATGAAGGTAGATCCAGCAAGCCGGCCTTAATCGGTGGTACTTGGGAGAAATCAGCACGGTCATCGGACTGATCTACCGCTTGTAACGCCTGCCGCATAGCCGCTACGCTCTGAAAGCGATCTTCGGGACGAACCGCCAACGCTTGATCAACAACTTGCAACAGTCCACGTGAATAGAGACCTGCACCGATTTCCATCGCTGGCTGGACTGGGTCCTTAAGGACTCGACCAGGCGCCTCAATCGGTGGCGCACCGGTAATACAGCGGTACATGACAGCGCCGAGTGCATAGATATCGGTCCAGGGGCCGTAATCCTCTCCAACGGTCACATATTGCTCAATCGGTGAATAACCAGGCGTCACAACACTGGTAACGCTGCGGGTGCGCCGGCCCAGTGCCTGACGGGCAGCACCAAAATCAAGCAGCATGACATGCCCGTCGCGACTGCGAATGTAGAGGTTGCTTGGCTTAAGATCCCGGTGCAAGTAATTCTGGCTGTGGACCGCTTCCAATGCCGGCATGATATCGTTCAGTAACCGGTGCACCTCGTGCTCGGGGAGAATGCCGCCCCGTTGCAACATGGCGCTCAGCGATTCACCATCCTCATACTCCATGACGATATAAGCGCTGCCATTCGCCGAAAAGTAATCCCGTACCCGCACCACGCCCGGATGATTGACTTGCACCAAAATTTTGGCTTCATCGAGAAATCGTTCCAAACCCCATTGGTAACAAGGCGGTTCGCTCTGCCGGGCGGGGATCTGTCCTTGGGCATTCGGGCGGACGTTGATGCCATTGTGATCGCGATAGGCCCACTCCGCCGGAAAATACTCCTTGATAGCCACTTCGTTTTGCAGCGCTTCATGGATAGCCCGGTAGGTGATGCCAAAACCGCCAGCGCCCAACACCCCTTCGATCTGATAGCGATGCAGGTTATAGCCGTTAGGTAGGGCGTTTGTCTCTTCAGTCATCGGGCTGCCCTTTGCAGTGCAGTGGACGTTGCTGGCGCAATCGGTTAGCCCCCCTAGCGCTGGTTGCGATTGAGCAGCGATGCAAACCCCGCCGACAGCCAGTGTAACCAACGCGGCGTATCGCGTGCAGTGTCTGCGTCTGCCCGCAATAGCACCAGCGTTGCATTATCGGCATCTGCACCACCACGCTGGACGGCCATATCAACCAACCGGCCAGCCGCCGCTGCCGGGCCATAATCCAGCGTTGCCGTCCAAAACTCATTTTCAGTGACATGTTCCCAGACACCGTCTGAACAGAGCGCTAGTAGATCACCTGTCTGAATGGCCAAATCACCCTGATCAAATCGCGGCAACTCCTCGCCGCCTAAGCAGCGGTAAAGCCGGTTTTGCGCCGGATGTGTACCCATCTCAGATTCCTGGATTTCACCAAGATCCGTCAGCAATTGCACAACAGAATGATCACGAGTACGCATCAACCGGTGGCCATCCCGGAAATGATAGAGCCGACTGTCCCCAATATTCAGCCAGTAAGCTTTTGCAGGCGCCAGCCAAACCATGACCAACGTGCTGCGGGCGGTTTCCGAGCGACTGTTAATCACCTGATGCATTTGATTGCACAGCTGGTTAAGCGCTACAGGAGGATCAGTTCCTAAAGATGCTGGCGGATCTAAAATGAAGTGACGGGCGATATCGATAGTGATTTGCGCACCTAAAGCACCCTCCCGGTGCCCTCCCATTCCATCGGCAACAATCGCCAGCAATCCTTCCTGGCTGTGCGGCTGAAAAAATCCCCAGCGATCCTGTTGTTCACTACGTCCCCCCAGATGACTGGCAACCCCTCGTTCCCAAAGGATAGAGTGGCCAGACTCTTGGATGGAAAACTTTAAAGACGGGGCGGAACCGGTAGTCATTCGCTTCATGATCACTATGATTTGTGGGTTCGGCATCAGCCGAACAGCGGACCTTGTTCGCCTGAAGGCGAACCCACATCAAAATCGGGAGCCGGTATCACACCAGCAATACTCCGGCACTCCCTCCCTAATTTGTTATTATGTAACCGCCAATTACAGCCAGACAAGTCAAAACCTCGCCCGCAACCGGTGGTTCTAGCTGAAGATCCCATGAGTGCGCGAACATCCTACAACAAGTTGAGCACTTCCTGCGCATGATTAGCGCAATCAGGCTTATCAAGAATATGGGCAATGTGGCCGCTTTCATCAATAAGGTAAGTGATGCGGCTCGCCACGCCAAACAGGCTCGCGGTTGTCCCCATCAACCCGCCGCTACCGATGGCGCCATAAGCGCGGCTAACGGCGCCATCGGTGTCCGCGATCAGCGGGAAGCTGATATTGTACTTTTCGGTAAAACGCTGATGGGAGGCGACATCCTGGGTGGAAACCCCAAGAATAGCTGCATCCTTATCCTGGATTTCCTGATAATGGTCGCGCAGGGAACACGCTTGTTTAGTGCAACCAGGGGTATCGTCCATTGGATAGAAATACAGCACCAGTTTCTGGCCAAAATAATCAGATAATTTGACCGTGCTGTTATCAGTGGCCGTCGCGGTGAATTGGGGGGCTGGATCGCCAATTTTCAATTTCATTGCTCTTCTCTCACGGGTGGTTTCAAACAAGTTCACGGGGTGAATACCTTCAGGATTCTGTCATGCGAACGTTGGCAGGGCCCTGAAATTACTACCAGTAAATACCTCGTGTGAACTGCGCAAAGGAGATTTGTTCCAGAGAGGGTTCCTGGAATTCGGATTGTTGTGGTCCCTTGGCGGCAGACGATTCGGGAAACAGCCGGAACGCCGTATTCATGATCACTGCATACACTTTAGGTGCTACGGCGTGGAGCACCTGGGCAAAGACCCCGGCCCGGGTGGCAATGCGCTCTGGCCGGTAAATGATCGCTTGAATGATGAGATCGCCAGCTTCGTCCGGACTGAGTGCCGGCACATGCTGGTAAATTTTCGTCGGTGCGATCATTGGCGTGCGCACCAAAGGCATGTTGATGGTCGTGAACTCAATACCACTATCGGAGAATTCAGCCGCCGCGCAACGGGCAAAAGCGTCCAGCGCCGCCTTTGAGGCGACGTAAGCTGAGAAACGCGGCGCGTTGCTGAGCACCCCAATCGATGAGATATTGACGATGTGCCCGCGCTTTTTAGCCATCATGCAAGGGATAAAACCCATAATCAATCGCAGCGCGCCAAAGTAGTTGAGCTGCATGGTGCGTTCGTAGTCATGAAAACGTTCCAGCGAGTTCTCAATCGCCCGGCGAATCGAGCGGCCAGCGTTATTAACCAGAATATCCACCCCGCCATGATCGTCCAACACTTGCTGGATCAACGCATCGCAGGATGCAAGATCGGCCACATCCGCCGTGTAAACGTAAGCGGTGCCACCACGTTCCTGAATTTCCCGCTGGGTTTCCAACAACTTTTCTTCAGTGCGAGCGACGATCAGCGTTTTAGCGCCCGCCTCGGCGATCTTAAGAGCAGCAGCCTTGCCGATACCTGAAGAGGCGCCGGTAATCAGGACGACTTTATCTCTCACCGCCCCGCTCAGCGTGTGGTCGACAAACAGGTCAGGATCAAGGTGGCGTTCCCAGTAATCCCAGAGCTTCCAGGCGTAGGTTTCCAAGGGAGGCACGGCAATATCCGTCCCTTGAAGCGCTTTCAGCGTCTCACGGCAATCGAAGCGGGTCGGATAATTGATCAACCCCAGCACATCGGACGGAATACCGAGATCCTTGAGAATTTGATCCTTGATCCGCCGCACCGGTTTGAGCTGTGACAACCCAACCTTGATGATTTCCGGCACGAAGGCGAACATCAGCGCGTTAAACCGCAGCGTCATCTCCGGCGCATGAGCGGCGCGCGCGAATAGGTTGAGGATATCGCCTACCCGGTGCGGCTGCGGATCCACCAGGTGAAAGCATTGACCATCCAGACCTGGCTGATGCGCGATATGGTCCATGGCGTCGGCAACGAAGTTAACCGGCACCAGATTCAGGCGGCCCCCTTCGATGCCAATCATTGGCACCCAAGGCGGCAGCAAGCTGCGCAGCTTCTGAATCAGTTTAAAAAAGTAGTATGGACCGTCGATTTTATCCATTTCGCCGGTGCGCGAGTCACCGACCACCGCGCCGGGCCGGTAAACCCGCCAAGGCCGGGAGCACTCGCGACGAACAATCCCTTCTGATTCATGCTTGGTGCGATAATAAGGATTATCAAGCACTTCAGCCTCTTCAAACATATCCTCACGGAATACGCCTTCATACAGGCCAGCGGCCGCAATCGAGCTGGTCAGATGGAAACAGCCAACCTCGATGGCTTCAGCAAAGGCGACCACGTTGCGAGTGCCCTGGATATTGACCTTTTCCTGAATCTTGGCACTGGCCTTGAGATCGTAAATTGCCGCCAGATGGAACAGGTGATCAATATGCCCCTTGAGCCGGGCCAGATCACGGTCCGAAACGCCGAGTTGCGGTTGCGTCAGGTCCCCGATGACCGGAATGCTACGGTCAGCATTCCGGCCCCAGCGTTGCTGCAATGCCTCCACCATCGGTAAATCACGTTCCAACATCAAGTAATAGACCACGCTATCCGGGCGTTGCAACAATTTTTCGACGAGGCGGCGGCCGATAAAGCCGGATGCGCCGGTAACAAAGTAATTCATGTCGTTGCGGCTCCACGGAAGTGGCATTCTAGTAAGGATTAGACAATTATAGATTTTGGGATGCTGAAAATCTTTACTGTGCAGACTGAAAGAATCCTGCCAACCGGTACCGGCCCCAAGTCTATTGAGGACTACCGGCATGAATCCCAACTAGAAGCCGTCACAAACCGGGTGCCGGTTCGGCAAGTGGACCGGTTGCCTCACCTGTCAAGCCAACATCGATGACAGCAACGAGACTCAATGACTGCCACGAATGACCAAAGGAGAAGAATATGGAAAGAATCTGGCTGAAAGAATATCCACCGGAAGTGCCTGCGGATATCGACCTGACCGAGTTTTCTTCGCTAAAGGATATTCTCGAAAAGAGCTGTCAACGGTTTGCCGGTTTGCCGGCCTATTCCAACATGGGCATGACACTCCGCTACCGGGATATTGACCGGCTCAGCCGCGATTTTGGCGCTTGGCTGCAAAGCCTGGGACTGGGCAAGGGTGAACGGATCGCCATCATGATGCCCAACATCCTGCAATACCCTGTTGCCTTATTTGGCGCGTTGCGGACAGGATTGACCGTAGTGAATGTCAATCCGCTTTACACCGCCCGTGAGCTGGAGCATCAACTTAAGGATTCTGGGACTCAGGTCATCGTCATCATCGAGAACTTTGCCCATACCCTTGCAGAAGTGCTGGATAAAACATCAGTCAAAGCCGTGGTGACCACACAGTTGGGCGACTTACTCCCGTTCCCCAAACGGCTATTCGTCAATTTCGTGGTCAAACGGATCAAGAAGATGGTGCCGCCCTGGCACATCCCTGGCACGATCCCCTTTCAACGGACCTTGACGGAAGGCGCAAAACGAACCTTGACCGATGTGCCGCTGACCCATGACGATTTGGCGTTCCTGCAATATACCGGCGGCACGACCGGCGTCTCCAAGGGAGCGATGCTGACCCACGGCAATCTGGTAGCGAATCTGCAACAGGCGTCAGCGTGGTTGCGGCCTTGTTCCAAGCCAGCGGCAGAGACCATTATTACTGCCCTGCCGCTGTATCACATCTTCTCACTGATGGCCAACTGCCTGACCTTCATGAAACTGGGCGGCCACAATATCCTGATCACCAATCCCCGTGACATGCCAGGCTTTGTTAAAGAACTGCGCCGGATCCGGTTCACGGCCATGACAGGGGTCAACACTCTGTTCAATGGTCTGTTACACACACCGGGTTTCGATCAACTGGATTTCAGTGCTTTTAAGATCGCCCTGGGCGGTGGCATGGCAGTGCAACGGGCGGTCGCGGAAAACTGGAAGAAGGTAACCGGCACACCGTTGATCGAAGCCTATGGCTTAACCGAAACCTCGCCTGCCGCCTGCATTAATCCGCTGACCCTGCCAGCCTATAACGGCAGTATCGGTTTGCCGGTTTCTTCGACTGAATTATCGATCCGCGACGATGAGGACCGGGAGATGGGCACCGGTCCAGATCAAATTGGCGAGATTTGTCTGCGTGGTCCGCAGGTGATGCGCGGTTACTGGCAGCGGCCTGAGGAAACCGCCAAGGTGATGACCCAGGATGGCTATCTGCGCACGGGCGACATTGGTTATGTGGACGAGCGCGGCTATGTGCGTATCGTCGACCGCAAGAAAGATATGATCCTGGTGTCCGGCTTTAACGTCTATCCCAATGAAATCGAGGACATCGTGATGCTGCATCCGGGGGTGCAAGAAGCGGCGGCTGTCGGAGTGCCCGATGAGAAATCCGGTGAAGCGGTCAAAATCGTAGTCGTCAAAAAAGATCCGGCGCTGACCGCCCAAGCGCTCATCGAGCATTGCCACCAGCACTTGACTAATTACAAGGTACCGCGCCGTGTCGAATTCCGTGATGAACTGCCTAAGAGCAACGTCGGCAAGATCCTGCGGCGATTGCTGCGGGAGAATCATTAAGGTAATACCCATTCTGTACAGGTTTTACGCTGTTGGCTGTAGGCCGCAGGCTGGGCAAAATGCGCTTTTATGTTTCATCCATAAGACTTAAGAATGCTTATATGACATTCATGAGGCAATTATGCTGTTGAATAAGTAATTAAACCTCCAAATTTTTTCTTATTTTTGAATTCTTAGCCACTTGTTTTGTGACATCGGCTTCTGCGATGCTAAAAGAAAATTCAGCATGGAGTCATGTCTACTATCCCAACCCTATCGCTGGCCCGCTACCGGCTCAGTTTCCGCGCCCCTGTTGATCTACGGCTGCCCGCCTATACCGGCTCTGCTTGGCGTGGTGCGTTTGGCCATGCTCTCAGGCGTCTAGTGTGCGTCACCCGTGAAGCGGCCTGTCCACCCTGCTTGCTCTATCGCTCCTGCATCTATCCTTATCTGTTCGAGACCCCGCCCGATCCGCGCACCGGCAAGCTGACCAAGTACACGGCTGCACCGCATCCTTATGTACTGATTCCCCATGATCGCGGCGGGATCATCGCCGCAGGCGAGACGTTGACCCTGGATGTCCATCTGTTCGGTCACGGGAACCGCCATCTGCCTTATGTGATTCATGCCCTGAACCGGGCCGGACAACAGGGGTTGGGTCAAAATCGCGGCGAGCTGGAATTACTCCACGTTGCCCAAGCGGATGGCGAAAACTGGCCCATCATCTACACGCCGGGCAGCCCTCTATCGCCCATACCGCCAACGATCCCCGCAGCGCCGCCCTGTCCTGAGCGGCTGACGCTGCGTTTGCTGACGCCGTTACGCCTGACCAGTAAGAACCGGCTGGTCTCGCAGGACCGTTTCCAGTTTCATCACCTGTTTTCCAGTTTGTTACGGCGGATTTCCCTGCTGACTGCTTTCCATACCGATGATCCTTTGGAGACCGGCTTTGCCGGCTTGACGCAAGCCGCCCGCGCCCAGGAACTGCGCCGCACCCGCCTGCACTGGCATGAGTGGACGCGCTACTCCTCGCGCCAGGATGCGTTGGTGAAAATGGGCGGGCTGGCCGGCGAGATCGAAGTCAATGGACCGGATTTAGAACTTTTCTGGCCCTACCTGTGGCTCGGGCAGTGGACCCTTGCGGGCAAGGGCGCAGTGATGGGTTTGGGCCGCTACCGGATTGATCACCCGTGAGTAACAGCGGCGGCAAGCTTGCCAGCTCCGCCTTTACCCATCACCAAGCGTACGGTTACGACCCATCCATTGTGTTGTCAGGAGGCCGCCTGGATGAACCCGGAACACTATCCCCGCCGCATTCTGCTCTGCGTCGCCGGTCTGTCGCCGCAGATTGTGACTGAAACGCTGTACGCCCTGACGGTGACAGGCGAACCTCGCTTTATCCCCACTGAAATCCATCTGCTGACCACTGCCGAAGGCGCGGAGCGGGCGCGGCTGACTTTGCTGAGTGAAGAACCCGGCTGGTTTCAGCGTCTGCGCCGGGAGCATGGTTTACCCGATATCCGTTTCACACTCGATCACATTCATATCTTGCGTGATGGCGAAGGCCGGTTGCTGCGCGACATTCGCAGCGTGGCGGATAACGAAGCCATCGCTAACACGATCACCGCCAAGGTGCGTGCATTAACCGCTGATCCTGATTCCGCAATTCATGCCTCCATCGCCGGCGGGCGCAAGACAATGGGATTTTATCTGGGCTATGCCCTATCGCTATTTGGCCGGCCGCAGGACCGGCTCTCCCATGTATTGGTGTCCAGTCCATTCGAGTCCAATCCCAATTTCTTCTATCCGGCCCCGGTGGAGCGGGTCATCTTCGCCACCGGTCCCGACCAGCGCCCGCTCGACGCCAGCGACGCCGAGGTGACGCTGGCGGATATTCCTTTTGTGCGGTTACGCGACGGCTTGCAGGAGTCGCTGCTGCGCGCGGGGGCGAGCTTCGGCGATGCAGTGCGCCAGGCCCAGCACAATCTAGCCCCGCCCCGCCTGACGCTCGATGTGGCGACCTGCCGGGTGCGCTGTGGGGAAACGGTGCTGCGCTTGACCCCAATCAGTTTCGCCTGGCTGGCCTGGTTCGCCCGGCGGGCGCTGGCAGGCTTGCCGCCACTGCACTGGAAGCGGATCGGCCCGGTGGAGGTGGAGGCATTTTTGGCCGAGCACAAAGCGGCGCTGAACGATCCGCTGGCCGACGATGACCATCCGCTGATCGTGAGCCGGCGCCGGGAGGGCATCGGCAAGGCGTTTTTCGAAGAGCGCACCAGCAAGCTCAAGCGCGAGTTGAGCCGGGTGCTGGGCGAGCCGACGGCGGTGCGCTACACGCCCCAGCGCCAAGGAAAGCAGCGGCTCGCCGGCCACGCGCTGGACCTAGAACCGCGCCAGATTCGGTTCGCCGGTTTGGAGGGGGAATGAAGCGGCAAGCTTGCCGGGCCGGACAACGACCGGTGACAAAGGTTATACGCACTACGTTTGCAGTACCCAATGGAGATGACGCACATGATGGTTAAACAACAGTACACCGTAAGCTTTGTGACCCCGGCTTTTCTGGGTGATGCCAATCAGAACGGCGCATGGCGTACTCCACCGTTCAAGGCGCTATTAAGGCAATGGTGGCGGGTGGTGGCAGCGAAGGACCACGATTACAGCCATGAACGCTTGCGGGAAACGGAGGGGCGGTTGTTTGGAAATGCGTGGCTAGATAACGAATTTCAGCAAAGCAAGCTGCTGTTACGGTTGGGAGAATGGCGTCAGGGCAAAATGCAGAAGTGGGCTGAGTCGGAGCAAAAGGTGCCTCATCCTGAGGTCAAGTTTCCGGTGGATGCCCACCTGTACCTCGGCTATGGCCCGCTAACTTACAGCAAGGTTACCCACAAAGCTGCATTTGCCGCAAAGGTTAACGCCGCCATCCAAGCCGGCGAATCCAACACTCTACGCATTGCCGGCACAAATGAAACTACCGATGCTCTGGCTCGAACCCTGCCACTTATCCACAACCTCGGCACAATGGGCGGTCGTGCCCGCAACGGTTGGGGGTCGCTGGAACTCAGCGGCGACAGCATCGCATTCCAGCCGCTGGGGCAAAGCAATCCGTTGCTGCTAGCCATCTCCCGCCCCTTGCCGGAATGCTTGCAATACGACTGGCCGCACGCACTCGGTAGGGATGATCGGGGACTATTGATGTGGACAACCCGGCAGAATTACGACCACTGGCAGGATGCGATGAGGGAATTGGCCAAAGCAAAAATCGCGTTTCGCACCGCGCTGAAATTCATCAACCCTAAAGGCCAAATGGATCGCCGACATGTACTGGCCTATCCGGTCACTAACCACCCAGTCAACGCCTGGGGATCTCA
>ERZ761602.1237-NODE-1237-length-47667-cov-41.665084_pt1 | contig 47667 bp, 37 predicted proteins | sample MGYA00512165_ERZ761602 | MGnify/ENA primary metagenome ERZ761602 (study PRJEB28899, sample SAMN02445085) | bioreactor sludge metagenome | biome: EBPR sludge; isolation source: Thorneside wastewater treatment plant | place: Australia: Brisbane, Thorneside...
GACATGCAGGAAATCTAAACCAATAAATGCAATTTTGAAAGCGATTTGGAATTATACCAAATCTAAAAAAGTTTGGACGATTCGATGGTTTTTGGTCGGTCAGCCCGACGCTTCCGATTCAGGAATCCGGCGGCAGCCGGGTGGGGTGAGCCGCTTCGGAGCAAGAGCGTGGCAGACGGGAAGGGCGTTTTTCGACAGAAGGCGGCTCGGCAGGGGCGCCTCGCCCCACCTTCGTCAGGGTCCCTCCGCAATCGTCCAAACCTTTGTCAGAATTGGTATTAGAGCTCGTAGCCGATCCGATCAGACGGCTGCGAGAAGGGAGCGCGGACACTCCTGTCCGCACCCGGAGCCTATCCGCCCGCTGCCTCTGCCGTTGCGGGCAAGAGTGCCCGCGCTCCTCTCTTCCGCTTGCCTCCGCGCCGGGACGAGTGGCTATCTCTTTATTTAAAATTCTCTAGGGGAAGGCCGCCCCGATGCGCGGGGACTTGGGAAAGTCCTCCAGTCAACGGGAAAGCTTTGCTTTCACCCTTCCACCACGAGTCCCACTGGGAAGGACTCGCCTGAAAGGAGGCTCACGGGATACTGCTCCGCCCCGCCTTCGTTTGCCTTTCGGCTCAGTTCGGGCACGGCTTCTTGGAGGTAGGACCTCAACTCGTCCGAGGTGATGATGCCGTTCCGGTTGATGTCGGCCTTGGCTTCGGCGATGCCGTCGAGCAGGGCTTTGGTGAAGATGCCGTGGCCGATTTCCTCCATTTCGCGGGCGAAGTGGTCCCCTTTGGTGCTGGCGATCACGGCCGTGCCGGTGGCCCGCCACAGTTGCGCGAGGGCTTTCTGTTCCGCCCCGCCCCGGACCGCGAAGGTCAGGTTTTGCAGCGCCGCCCCGCTTTCGCAGGCATCGAGGAGCATCAGTTGCTTGCGGGCGGGGATCATGGGCAGCCATTGCTCCAAGTCGGCTTTGGACACGCCTTTCTCCGCCAGTTGCCGGGAGTCGCCGTAGACTTGGGTCACGTCGTGCGGCACCAGGTAGAACATGGCATCACCTCCCCCCTCCTGCGCCAGATTGACGGCTCCATGCCCGGCGTAGTAGAAGACGAAAACGTCCTCCGGCTTGGCCTTGGCCGCCAATTCTTTGAATTTGGCCTCGATGTTCGGTCGGGTCGCTTCGCTGTCGGTGAGGAGATGGGGCGAGAAGTCGGCGAACAGGCCGTCCGCGCGTTTCTTGAAGGCGGCGACGGTGGCCTCGGCGTCGGCCACGCAGAATTTGAGGTTCAAATCCGAGTTCTTGTATCGGTTTACGCCCACCGCCAGCAGATGGAGGGTGGCCCTCGCTTTCTCCCCCTCGTATTCCAAGACGACGAGTTGCGGTTTGGACTCCACCCCGTCGATGTTCTTCGCGATGGCTTTGATCTCGTTCCTGCCCGGCTCCATGGTCACTTGGAAGGGGAGGGTGGTGATGTCCCCCGAGACGGTCTCGCGCCCGACGAGGGCGGCCTCGCCCAATCGCTTGTCCTGGTGGAAGACCATCAACTCCGCGACATTTTTCCCTTTCCGGATCGCTTCGACGGTGAAGTGCTGCACTTGGGTCTTCGCCATCCCGTCCGTCGGCAGGCCAGAGATGGCGACTTCGGGGGCGGTTTTCGCCGCCTCCTCCTCGTTGATGCGCTTCAGCCGCAGTTCGGCGGCGATGTCTCCGGCGGGTTTTCGCTCGGCGACGCATCGTCTGAGAATCTCGGGCTGGTGGCGTTCGTTGAAGAGCTGCCCGCCCGAGAGGAAATCGGCGGAGCGGTTCGCGCCCCGGTTGAAATGCCAGCCGAAATAGTCGCCGCCGCTCGGGGAGACGAAATACCCGTGGTCCGTCCAGCAGACCCAGTCGTCCTTCTCGGGATCGGCGACGAAGAGGGAGACGAGCAGCTTACCTGTCTCCAGATCCCAGAGGCGGAGGGTCCGGTCGAGGGAGCCGGTGGCCAGATACTTGCCATCCGCCGAAGGGGTGGCCGCCCGGACGGCTCCTTCGTGGGCGAAGTCCCGCAACTTGCGCCCCCCGTCGTAGAGGGAGGCCCCGTAGATGTGGGAGACGAGCAGTTTCCCGTCCGGGGTGAAGGAGAAATCATGGATTTGGTTGCCTGGCTCGGTGAGGGCGATTTCGGTCCCGTCGGCGGTCCGGATCGCGTTGTCCGCCGTCCGCTGGATTTCCTTGAGGCGTTCGGGGGCCGCGCTTTGCTGGTAGGTCCACCCCGCCTTTTCCGCGTCGGCGAGGCGGGACAGCTTCTGGTTCTCGAAGTCGAAGGCGTATTCCAGTCCCTTTTTCGAGAGGTCGGAGGAGCCGTCCTGCAGGAAGCCGAAGGCCACGCTGACACCGTTCCCGCCGCTACCGAAGGCCGCGTCCACTATCGGCCGCCCCTTGGTCGCGATGACGCGCTCCGGGGCTGTCCCGTCCGGCTTCCAGAGCTGGATCGTGCTGTGGACGCCGGTCGCGAAGGCGATGTGCTCTTTGCCCGGCGCGGAATGCCAAACGCTGGCGGTGGAGCGGCTGTGCTCTTGCACTGGAAAGCTGAGGATTTCCTCCAGATCGGGGGACAGGCGGTAGAGGGCCGCCTTCCCGGCGTTGGCCCCGTCGTCGCCGACGAACAGGGATGAGGCGAAGAGGCGTTCCCCATCCGGCGAGATCGACAGGGTCGACACCGGATCGGGGAGGGCCAGTTCGGCGAGGCGTTCTCCGCTATCGCCGTCCCATAGCGAGAGACGCCCCCCCTCGTCGCCCGTCGCGATCCGTTTCCCGTCCCGGGAGAAGTCGGCGGCGTAGACGTCGCGGTCTCCTGCGGAGGCTTGGGCGACGGGCGCGACGGCAATTTGGCTGAAATCCTTTCCGCCATGGATCGCGGTCCGCACCGCAGAGCTGTCCCACACGACGATCCCGCCATCGACCGACACGGAGAGGAGCCGGTCTCCCTCGGCGGCGAAGCGCACATTGTAGACGCCGCTCTGGTGCCCTTGGAGGACCAGGGAGCTGTCGAGGGATGCTCCGTAGTCCGCCTCGGCCAGCTCCGCGAGGCTGCCGATGTTCCAGAGGCGGACGCTCCGGTCGAGGCTGCCCGACGCGAGCAGCTTGCTGTCCGGAGAGAAATCCAGCGCGACGATGGTGGCGGCATGGCCGGGGAGCACGGCCACGACCTTTCCCGTGCGCAGATCGAGGAGGGTGATGGAGGCGGCGGCACCCTCTGCGACGGGCAGATTCCGCCCGCCCACGGCCAAGTAGCGTCCGTCGCGGGAGATCGCACCGGAGAAGATCGCCCCGGCGAAGTCGTCGCCGATCTGGAGCCGGAGGGTTTTTTCCAGAGCTCCGCTCGCCGCGTTCCAAGCCCTGACCGTCTTGTCGCGTCCCATGGAGTAGAGCGTCGCGCCGTCGGGGGAGAAGAGGATTTCCTCGATGGTGTTGCCATGGCCCTTCGAGTCGATCACCAACCGGGGCTCCTCCTTTTCCTGTGCCGGGGCGCTGGCCGGACCCAGCAGGAAGGGGACGGCAAGGCAGAAGGCGATGGCGCATGCGTCCATCGCTTTTCCGGTCGGGTGCTGCCAGTCGAAATTCACACGTTTACCTGTCTCCGTTTGCCCGGTTTCGATGCCGAAGGAAGGGGCGATGAACGTAAGACTGCTAAGATGCTCGTTCCATGCGCAAATTCTATCTCCAAAGCCGCGGAAGGGCGAAAAAGGCGGGGCATACGCATGAACGAGGCGACTGATTGCCTGACACCGGGAACTCTCTGAGATGGGTCGGGCTTTCAGCCCTCCTCGGCAGGGCGCTTCAATCTCAGCGGGTCGGATTCCCCGCTGCTTGCAGCGAGTAGACTTTTTCGCGGATCGATTCTTCGATCTGCGCCGGGCCAATACCCCGCGGCTTGCCGCGGGGATGCTTCATTCCTCTGTGTCAGCCGCAAAAATCCGCACAAATGATAATTCGATGCCCCAACCATATTGCCTTTGTCTATTCATGCGTATGCCCTGCGAAAAAGGCGGGTGTTGGCCATTCCTCGAAGAAAGTCGGCCCAGTTGGCGAAATTTTTCTTTTGGCGGCGGCGATCTCCGGTTATTCTCGACAGCCGAAACCCATTCTCGAAACTTCCAATTATGAATACTTCCACGCATTCTCGACGTCGTCTTCTCGGAATCTTCGCTTTGGCCGCTCCTGCGGCGCTCGTCTCCAGCGCTTTGGCGCAAGGGCCGTCTTCGGCGGCGAGACGGGTGGCCGACCGCGCCCGGAGGGACATCGGCCGCCGCCGCCACCGCATCGTCTCGTTCACCGCCGCCAACGCCCGCCAGCGGCAGGTCGCCATGGAGAACGCACGGCGCTACCAGGAGAAGCTGCGCAACGAGTGGGCGAGGAAGAACGGGGGTTCAGCCGCCTCGGTCTCCATGTCCAAGGTGGTGCAGGATCTGGGCAGGCCCGCCATCCAAGCGGTGAAAACCACGCCTTCGCCGGGCGCGACGAGTTCCGTGGTCGCCGTCAACGTGGCCACGGGCACCCTTGTCAGTGGGAAGGTGGTGAACAGCTCCTCTCCCATCACGCAAGGCACCAACATTTCCCAGCAGGTTCGCGAAGCGGCCAAAGATCCGGCGGTTCCTGGTTCCGCGCCGGCGGAGTTCGTCAGCCGGAACATCAGCTTGGCGGCCATCTAGCCGATCCGGCAAAGGGCGGTCCAGCCCTCCCCGGTTCCCGGATGGCTTGGCCGGACCGAGAACCGGAGATCGGGTTCCCATGACGCGGCGACGGATGAGAGCGGTCTTGGCGGCGGCGTTTCTGTCCGTGGCCGCCGCCTCGCCCGTTCCGGCGGCGGAGGTGGAATTTCGCGCTTTCGTCCAAGCCTCCTATCGGCTGAGGGCGGATCTGGATTCGTGGGCCAGCACGGCGCAGCTCCTCTCCGCGCTGCTTGGCGGGGTTCGCCCGGTCCTCTCGGTGGACGGATCCCCGGACGATCTGGTCGCTTTGCTGAGCACCCCCCCAGCCCAGACCGGAACGCTGCGGGTGCTCTACCTGGGGCTGCATGTCGAGCCCGGCGGGCGCCTCCTCTTCGCCAACGGGGCCAAAATGCGGCCGGGGGAGATCGCGGCGGGCGCCCAAGCGAAAGGAGGGGGCTGGACGCCGCACATCGTCATCGTGGATACCTGCCACGCCGCCTCCTTCGCCTACGACGGGGATTGGCTTCGGGCCTTCCCGGCGGCCCATTTGTTCGCTTCCGACACCAACCAGCTCGCTTGGGAGCTGAACCTCGACCAGAGCCAGCCCGTGCATCTGCGCGCCCTCTATCCCGAAGCCTACGATTTGATCGCGGCGAAGCTCGGGGCGGAATGGAACGGGAAGATCAGCGATCTGGGCTTCCGCGTCGCGAAGCTCGCGACCGCCCAAGGAGGGTTGCCGGGTGGGAAGGACTCCATCCGGGCGATCGCCGGGGTGACGAGGGAGCCAGTGAAATCAGCCCGCTTCCGGCAATCGACGATTCTTTGGCGGGAGGCTCACGAGCTGAAGCCACCTTCCGGCGGGGCGAATCCGTAGCGGGCGCCCATTGGGGGATCGACCGGGAGAAGTTCTCACGAACTTCTCTACCCCCTGCCATCGCCTCCCGTAGCGAAGTTCGTGAACTTCGACGGAATGTCCAGAAAACGCCCATTGGGGAGAAGTTCTCACGAACTTCGCTACCCTCGTCGTCGGGCGAATCCACGCGCCTCAGGCCAAAATCGCGCGGACCACATGGGCCTCCTCCTCCACGCCGGTGAGACGCTGGTCGAGACCTTGGTAGCGGTAGGTGAGGCTTTCGTGGTCGATCCCCAGCAAGTGCATCATCGTGGCGTGGAGGTCGCGGACGGGCACGGGATTCTCCGCCACTTCGTTGCCGAGCTCGTTCGTCGAGCCGTAGCTGAAGCCGCTCTTCACCCCGCCCCCGGCGAGCCACACGGTGAAGGCATCCTTCTGGTGGTCGCGCCCGCATTTCTCGGGGGATTCGTCGCCTTGCAGCATGGGGGTGCGCCCGAACTCGGCCCCCCAGACGACGAGGGTCTGGTCGAGGAGTCCGCGCTGCTTCAGGTCGGCGAGGAGGGCGGCGATGGGTTGGTCGACCTCCTTCGTGAGGGCGGCGAGGCGGTTTTTCTGGTTCCCATGCGTGTCCCAGTCGCCGTGGAAAAGTTCGACGAAGCGAACCCCGCGCTCGACGAGGCGGCGGGCGTGGAGGCATTGTCTGGCGAACTCACCCTTGCCGTAGCGGGCGCGGGTGGCGTTGTCCTCCTGCGAAAGATCGACGAGTTCGGGCACGGAGGCCTGCATGCGGAAGGCCAGCTCGTATTGCTCGATGCGGGTGAGGATCTCGGGATCGCCGACGGATTCGAAATAGCTCCGGTTCAGCGCCCCGATGCTGTCGAGGGTGCGGCGGCGTTCGTCGCGGGAGACGCCTTCCGGGCTGGTGAGGTGGAGCACGGGATCGCTCTCGCCGCGAAGCGGCACGCCCTGGTGGACGCTGGGGAGGAAGCCCGACTTCCAGAGGCTCGCCCCGGCGCCGGGCGTGTTGCCGGAGAGGAAGACGACGTAGGCGGGCAGGTTGTCCGACTCGCTCCCGAGCCCGTAGGTGGTCCAGGAGCCGAGCGAGGGATTGCCTTGGCGGTTTAGCCCGGTGTGGAAGACGAGTTGGGCGGGGCCGTGGTTGAACTCGGTGGTGACGACGGATTTCACGAGGCAGAGATCGTCCGCGACCATGCCGAGATGAGGGAGCAATTCGGAGAGGGCGAGGCCGCTGCGGCCGTGTTGGTGGTATGGATAGGGCGAGCCGAGCAGCTTGGGATGGCCGCGGAGGAAGGAAAAGCGTTTGCCCGCGAAGAGCGATTCGGGCGCGGGCTGGCGGTCGTGTTTCCGCAGGGCGGGTTTCTCGTCGAAGAGATCGAGCTGCGAGGGCGCGCCCGTCATGTGGAAGAAGATCACGCTTTTCGCCTTCGGCGCGACGGAGCGGAAGGCCTCAGGCATCCCGGCGAGGGCGTCGCGCTGGAGCAGCGACCCGAGCGCGAGCGAGCCGAGCCCGGCTCCCGTGCGGGAGAGGAAGCGGCGGCGGTTGAGGGTTGGAGACGGACACATCATCTGGAAGCCGCACACGAATCGACGGTTCGGGTCATTTGCGGTGATTCGCGGTCATTTGCGGTCATTTGCGTTCCATTCCTTCAGGCATGGGGATTCTTCAACGCGAATGGTCGCAAATGGCCGCGAATTTCCGCAAATTGGGTTCTCGTGGATGGGAGCGATCAGGATGGATGGGGCTTTTATCATTCGGTGGATCTCATGGCCGGTTGATCGTCTCGTGCAGGTTCAGCAAAATCGTCGCCACTTCGCGCCAAGCCCTTTCCTCCGATCCCGACTCGGCGCGGACCGTTTCGAAGGCGGAGAGGAGCAACTGCTGCTCGGGTTCGGCGGGTGCCCTCGTCAGGGCGGTGCGGAAGGCCCAGTCGATCCGTTCGCCCGTATCCATGCCGCCCTCGTCCGCGATGCGCTTGCCGAAGGCCTCCGCGATCTCGACATAGACGGGATCGTTCAGCAGGGTGAGCGCTTGCAGCGGCGTGTTGGAAAGGTCGCGCTGCACGACGCAGGCGGTGCGGTCGGGCGCGTCGAAGTTCGCGAAGCTGGGGTAGTGCGCGTTGCGCCGCCACAGGGTGTAGACGCCGCGGCGGTGCGCGTCCGGTCCTTGGGACGGCAGGTAGTGGACCTCCGATTGGCCCGCTCCCTTCCGCCAGAAAGTGGCGGGCTGGTAGGGTCTGACATTCACCCCGTAAAGTCTCCGGTCGAGCAGCCCGCCGATGGCGAGGGCTTGGTCGCGGATCGTCTCCGCCCCGAGGCGGTGGCCGGGATGCCGCCAGAGGAGCTGGTTGCGGGGGTCTAGCCCGGCGGCGCCCGCGTTCACGGCGACGGACTGCCGGTAGGTCGCGGAGAGGACGATGCGGCGGATGGCCCGTTTCATCGACCAAGCGTCGTCCTCGACGAAGGCGGCGGCGAGCCAGTCGAGCAGCTCGGGATGGGTGGGGCGTTCTCCTTGCTCGCCGAAGTCCTCGGGCGTGGTGACGAGTCCCTGACCGAAAAGCTCGATCCAGAGCCGGTTGACGAACGCCCTTCCCACGAGCGGGTTCGCCGGATCGACGAGCCATTTCGCGAGGCCGAGGCGGTTCCGGGGCAGCTCGTCGGGGAAGGGGTGGAGCGAGGCCGGAGTGGCGGGCCGCACCTCGTCTCCCTTGGCGAGGAAATCGCCGCGTTTCGCGACGAAGGTGAGGCGCGGCTCGGCCATTTCCTCCATCACGCGGACCTCCTTCTTGCGCTGTTCCTTGAGGCGCTCCTCCATGGTTCCGGCTTCCTCAAGGCGGCGGACCATGCCGGAGCTTTTGATGGCGAGCTTGGTGGAAAGGGTCCGGCATTGGTCGAGGCTCATGTCCGCCTCGCGTTCGAGGATTTTCCGCACGTCCTCGGGCAGTCCATTGCGACCCTGCGGATTCCCGGCGATTTTCTCATCGACGGCTTTGAGGAGATCGGCGCGGATGCCGTCCATGGCCGCTTCGAATTCGGCTTCGGCTTTCAATTCGGCGTCGATGTCCCCGTCGATGCGTTTCACCGCGAGGACGGGGCCGATGGCGACGAGGTTGGCCATGTTCATCTCCATCCCCTCCTGCCGCGACTCGGGCGGGGTTTGGTTGAAGAAGGCGGAGAGCGCGTAGTATTCCCTCGTCGTGAAGGGATCGTATTTGTGGTCGTGGCATTGGGCGCAGCCGAGGGTGCTGCCGAGCCAGATCGTGGCGGTGGTGTTGACTCGGTCCACGACGCGCTTGTAGCGGTCCTCCTCCGGATCGGTCCCGGCTTCGAGGTTGAGGGGCGTGTTGCAGTGGAAGGCGGTGGCGACCCTCTGCGATTCGGTGGCCTCGGGCAGGAGGTCGCCGGCGAGCTGCTCGATGGAGAAGCGGTCGAAGGACATGTCCTCGTTCAGCGCACGGATGACCCAGTCGCGCCAAGGCCACATCGTGCGCGGGGAGTCGCGCTGGTAGCCCTCGGAGTCGGCGTAGCGGGCGAGGTCGAGCCAGGGCACGGCCCATTTTTCGCCGAAGGCGGGCGAGGCGAGGAGTCCATCGACGATCCCGGCAAAATGCTCAAAAGTGGGATCGGCGAGGAAGGCGCGGGTCGTGGCCGGGTCGGGCGGCAGCCCGGTGAGGTCGAGATGGACGCGGCGGAGGAGGCGGGCGTGCTCCGCCTCGGGATTGAGGGCGAGACCGCGTTCCGCCAGCTTCGCGACGACGAAACGGTCGATCTCGTTCGCGTTTCGTCCCGCGAGTGAAGTGTGCTCTTGCGGGGGGACGGACTTCCGGGGCGGGGCGTAGGACCAGTGAGTGGAAGGCCCGTCCTGCGTCGGTTCGGCGGCGAAGGCGGTCGCGCCGGGAGGCCCTCCCGCGAGCAGGAGGACCGCGAGCAGGCGGAGGCTCGGGGACGTGGCGGCGACCATCGGAAAGCAGTGTGCCACATCCCGGAAGCGAAGGCGAGTTGTGAATCGCGTCCCGTGATGAATGGATTCGGGAAATCGATCCAATCGCCCCGCAATCGTGCAAACCTTGTCCAGATTCGGCATCACTCCGCCGAGAGCAATCGCAAGGCCGCCGCTTCGAAGAGGCCTTGCCACTCCGGGGCGAGGAGACAGTCGCTGTCCTCCTGCGCTCCGCCGCGGTTCTTGGCCTGCTCCGCGGTTGGGGCGTAGTAGAGATAGCCGTTGGTGTAGCCCGAGACGAAGGTCAGGGGATGGGGCGAGCGCTCCTTCAAGCCGAGGCCGATTTCGACGGTCAGTTCGGCGGGAAAGGTGACGAGTCGGAAGTCGCCGACGCGCAGGGCCGCGACTTCGGCGGTGACGGTCTCCCCGACCTCGGCGCGGCGGGCCTGATGGCGGGCGAGGAGGTTGCGGTTGATCTGCCGGCGGGTCAGCTCCTCCATGGTGCGGAGATTCTGCAAATAGGCGTCCATGGCGGCGCGGTTGCTCGCGTCGAGGCTTTTCCAGTCGGTGCGGTCGAGCAGTTCGTCCTGCAAATAGCGTCCCGCGACTTCGGAGGGGTAGTCGGAGTTGAGGTGGTATTTCACGTAGAGCGGCAGGAAGGTCTCGAAGTTCAGCGTGGTGCCCTTGAGCGAGGCGGCGAGGGCGTCGATCTCCTTCTTCATTTCCGCGAGGCGGGGCGCGTGGTCGGCGCGGGCCAGGGTCAGGGTTTCGTTCGCGACGGCCAGCGGCGCGTCGGCCCGCGTCTCGATGGCGCGCAGCCCGGCGAGGGCGCTGAGGCCGAGACGGACCCCGAGGGGTTTCGCGTCGCGGGGCAGATCGACCGACTTGTAGAGCACGGGATTGATGTCGCCGCCGCAGCCTTGGAGAAAGAGCGCCGTCGCCGTGCCGTCGCCGAGGTTCGCCTCGATGGTCTCGGCCGCGTAGCCGCTGAGGTCGGCGCCGTTGCTCCCGTCGGGCACTCCCATGATGGGGTGGCAGGCGAACTGGAAGATGGCGGCGAGGGGTCGTCCGTCGTCGAGGCGGTCGAGTCGCAGCAGGCCGATCTCGGGATCGACCGGACCCACGGCCGCGACCTCATCGTCGGGCGGCATGGGATAGGCGTGGCGCACGTCGGCCTCGCGTCCGCTTTTCAGTTTGAGCCGCCGGTTCTCCATGATTCCGTCCTCATGGCCGGTCCCGGTCCCCGCCCTCACCGGGACGCGGCTTTCCCAAGCCTGCGTCACCGCGCGGACGGTGCGCTCGGCGATGTCGGGGGCGACGAGGGCGTGGCAATGGCTCGCGTTGACGAGCAATGCCTCGGGCGGAATCCCGAGCGTCCTTTGCAGGACCGTTCTAACTCTGGCGAGGTAGGGGTCTTGGATCGACCCGATCTCCGCGATGGCCACGGCATCGACCGCGACGATCACGGCATGGGTGCCGCCTTGGGAAAGGACGAGCGCTTTGACAAAAGGCGGGTTCTCCTTGGCCGGATGGTCGGGATGGGTGATCTCGACCTTCGCGACTCCGGCGAGGAGAGGCTCGGCCCGGAGCAGGGCAGGGGAGGGCAAGGCGAGCAGGAGGAGGGACAGGATGGGGAGTTTCATGGCAGAGTTGAGAGTTGATGGATGAGAGTTGAGAAGCTGAAAATGAGTGGCTTGCGTCGAAATTCAGGTATGCCCGAAGGGTGGGTTGCCGCATTGGGGCAACTCGACGGTTCCGAGGCTATCAACCCTCAACCCTCGACTCTCATCTTCCTTTTTAGGGTAATCGGTATTCGGTGAGCGGTAAACGGTGAACCAGCAGCCTCACCGTTCACTGCTCAAGTCCTCCTTCCGAACTTCCGCTCCAGCTCCGCGTAGCCGATCTGGATCAGCGTGGGCCGTCCGTGGGGGCAGCAGTAGGGCATGTCGCAGACGAGGAGGTCTTCGAGGAGCTTGCGCAACTCCGGCTCCTTCAGCGTGTCGTTCGCCTTCACGGCGGCGCGGCAGACGGTGGTGGCGATGAGATCCTCGCCGAGGCGCAGGCTGGACATGCGGTCGCTGGCGACGCGGAGCTCCTCGATGACTTCGTGGAGGAAGCTCTCGGGGTCGTCGCGTTTCAGGAAGGCGGGGATGGCGTCGATTTTCAGGGTGTTGCCCCCGAAGGGCTCGGCGGCGAAGCCGAGTTTGGAAAGCGTCCCGAGATGGCGCGAGACGAGGTCGAAATCGCGCGGCACGAGATCGACCATGAGGGGAGCGAGGAGCCGCTGCGAGGGCGCACCCTCGGTCTCCATGCGCCGCCGCAGCTCCTCGAAGAGGACGCGTTCGTGGGCGGCGTGCTGGTCCATCAGGACGAGCCCCTCCTTCGCTTCGAGGAGGACGTAGAGCTTGCCCAGCACGCCGATGATGCGGTAGTCGGAGGCTTTCGGTCTCTCCTCGGCGGCTGGCTCGGGTTCTGGTTCGGAAACGGACGGGGGAGAGGAGAGGGTTGGGTCGGGGACCAGACCCTCTTGGGTGTCGGCGCTCTCGGCTCGCTGGCGTTCGAGGGCGGTGAAGAGCGGCGCGGGACGCGGATCGAGGCGAGGGAAGGACGGGGGCGCGGGCGGAAGGAGTTCCTCCTGCACGACCGGGGGCCTTTCCATCGGCGCGGTGCCGGTGAGCCCGACGCCGGACACGGGCCGGACCATGCGCTCGCGCAGGGTGCGGGCGACGGCGGCGGCGATGGCCTCCTGCACCGCGAAGCCGTCGTGGAAGCGCACTTCGCGCTTGGCGGGGTGGACGTTCACATCGACGGCGGCGGGGTCGGTCTCCAGGAAGAGGAAGGTCACGGGATACTGCCCTTTCATCAGGGCGGTGTGGTAGCCCTCGCGCAGGGCGCGGGTGACGATGGCGGCCTCGACGGGGCGTCCGTTCAAAAAGGTGAGCTGCTGGCGGCGGTCGCTGCGTCCCATTCCGGGCGGGCCGATGAAGCCGCGCACGCGGACGCCTTTGTGCTCGTGCGGCTCGATTTCGAGGAGGCGCGAGGCGAGGTCGCCGCCGACGAGTCCGCCGATGCGTTCGCGCAGGCTCGGGGTCGCGGGGAGCTGGAAGGCGAGGCGTTCGTCGCGCACGAGGGAGAAACGCACCGATTCGTGGGCGATGGCCTGGGTTTTGAGAACCTGTTCGAGGTGGGCGTATTCGGTGGCCTCGGTGCGGAGGAATTTGCGGCGGGCGGGCAGGTTGTAGAAGAGGGAGCGCACCTCGATCTGGGTGCCGGGAGGCTCGCCGCAGTCGTTGACGCGCTCCAGCTTGCCGCCGTTGATAATCACCTCCGTGCCCGCGAGGGCGCCGGGTTCGCGGGTGGCGAGGCGGAATTTCGAGACGCTGGCGATGCTGGGGATGGCTTCGCCTCGGAAGCCGAGGGTGGTGATGGAGCCGAGGTCCTCCTTCGTGCGGATTTTGGAGGTGGCGTTGCGCTCCAGGCACATCAGGGCGTCGTCGCGATTCATGCCGCAGCCGTCGTCGGTCACGCGGATCAGGGCGATGCCGCCGCGCTGCACTCGCACCTCGATGTTCGCGGCCCCGGCGTCGAGGCTGTTCTCGACCAGCTCCTTCACGACCGAAGCGGGGCGCTCCACCACTTCGCCGGCGGCGACTTGGCAGGCGAGGGCTTCGGGGAGGAGACGGATTTTTCCCATGGGACGGAGGAAAGACCTAAGCGCAAAAGCGCCCGTGGCAAGGCCGGGGATGAGGGATTTCCGGTCGAAAAGGCCCTGTCCCACCGTCTCTTGGCTGGAGGCTTCCGTTCCCGGAGCGTTCCCCCGCAGTTATCGCGAATGTGCCCGGAAATCCACCGTGTCTTGACACCCGGATGGCGGCGGAGAGTCTCTTGTGCGTCCAGAAGGCTTCTGGAAAAAACGCATTGGCGCTGATGAAAGCTCTGGTGAAGCGGACGAAACGCCCCTATGCTTCAGGTATGACGCCGATCGCAGCCAGCAGCGACACCCTATGCCAGGCTCTCGAGGCGATTCCCCGTCGGGAGCCCCGGCCAACCGATACGACCGAGGAAGCGTCGTCTCCATCGACGCCGCCAGAGGTGAACTCTCAAGAGTTCTGGACCGCAGTGGAACGGAGCATTGGCCAGCCTTTGCTTTCGATTCGGAGAAAAGTCGGGAGATAGCTTGTCTCACTGCTTGGGCCGACGCAGCGGGGGCATGGCTGGACCTTCTTGGTCTGGCTGAATGGAAAGGCGGTCCGGGGATGGGCGAGCATGACCTGACCCTGATCGGATCGCGTGTTTGGAAAGCCACGAAAGACGGTCGCTTCGGCATCCACTTCGACGCGGGTGGCCGGGCCATGGGCGATCCGGTCCGCCAAATCAAGAAGCTGTCCTCGGCCACGCCCCATCAGTATTTGACCCGGCTCGCCCTGCTCAACGAATGGGCCGCCGGATTGCTGGGCTTGGGGAGCGGTGGCGAGTTGACCCGCTTGGAGGGCGTGGCCCTGCTGGACGACCAGTTCTCCTTCATCACTTCCCAGCCTTGCTTCCCGCACGACGCCGATCAGCCGGGGTGGCCCGATTTGATGGACTGGCTCAAGGGGCAGGGCTTCCGCCTCGTCACCCAGGGCATCTTCTACCGGGAACGGGACAACTTGGGCTTGTTCGACGTCAAGCCCTCGAACCTGATCCGTTCGGGAGGCGTACTCGTGCCGGTGGACGTGATTCCGATCCGGCCGCAGGGACGGCTGGCCTCCGTCCTGAGACAGGTGTTGGGCATCCGGTGAGGTGGAGGGACCCGAACGCAAAAGCGCCCGTGGCAAAGGCCGGGGATGGGGGATTTCCGGTCGGAAAGGCGTCTGACCCGACCGCATCTGGACGGGAGGAGCCGAAAAAAGCATCCCTGCGACAGAAACCTTGTTACCGCGCTCCCCCGTTCCGGTAATCTCCCATCGAACCCACCTTTCCAACCATGCCTCCAGCGGATACCTCCCACACCGTTCCACCTCGTCCCTCCCACCATTTCGAGACGACCAACTGGACTCTCGTACGCCAAGCCGCGAGCGAGGACGAGGCCGTCGCCGCCGCCGCCCTCGAAACCCTCTGCAAGGCCTACTGGCTGCCCGTCTACGCCTACATCCGCAGCCGGGGGCGCAGCGAGACGGACGCGGAGGACCTCACCCAGGGCGTGTTTCAGCGCCTGCTCAAGCAGAAGGCCTTCGCCAAGGCGGGCCGCTCCCCCGGCAAGCTGCGCAGCTACCTGCTCGTTTCGGTGAGGAACTACCTCGCCTCCGACTACGAGCGCGAAACGGCGTGGAAACGTGGCGGCGGTGCGGTCCATTTCTCCCTCGACACCGCTTGGGCAGAATCGACCCTCGAAGGTGAACTCGCCGACGATCGCACCCCCGATCGCATCTATCAGCACGTCTGGGCGAGGACCATCCTCGACTTCTCCCTCCAACTGCTGGAAGAGGAGTATGCCAGCGACGGCAAGGCCGAGGAGTTCGATCTGCTCCGTCCCACCTTGGGCTTCACCACCGTCCCGAACCAGAGCTACGCGGATCTCGCGGCCCGCACCGGCGTGTCCGCCGACGCGTGGAAGATGCGCGTCCATCGGTTTCGCAAGCGGTGGAAGGAGGTCTTCCGCCGGCAAGTGGCGATGACGCTCGGCGACGCTTCGAAGGAGAACATCAAAATGGAACTGGCCGAACTGATCGATCTGCTGTAGGGCAGCCGGACGGACATGCCTGACGACGACTTTGGCCGCCCTCCTTCCCCGCCGGGATTCCCTCCGCCGCGCCTTGGTGGCGGGGACGTCGGGGATTTGCTGCGAGCCGCCATGGAGAGCGATGACCGCGTTTGGACACCCCCGCCCGTGGAGGAGGTGGCTCGGATGCTCCCGCAGTATTCCGTGGACGCATTGATCGGCCATGGAGGCATGGGGGCGGTCTACCGGGGCGCGCAGATCGGGTTGGGCCGCCGCGTCGCGATCAAGCTGCTGCCTGCGGAACTGGCCGCCGATGGGGACTTCATCGCCCGCTTCGAGTGGGAGGCCGGCGTTCTCGCCTCGCTTCAGCATCCGGGTATCGTCGCCGTCCATGAGTCGGGATGCACCGGTGCGGGGCACCTCTACTTCGTGATGGAATACGTCGATGGCGGCGATCTCGCCTCCTTCATGACTGGCTCCGGCCTCGACACTGAACGGGCGTTGGATTTCGCCATCCAAATCGGTGAAGCCCTGCGCTACGCCCACGAGCGGGGAGTCGTCCATCGGGACATCAAGCCCTCCAACATCCTCGTCACCTCCGATGGGCGGGCGAAGTTGGCCGACTTCGGTCTTGCCCGCCCATTGGCCGGGCATGCCACCCGCATTACCCAAACCGATGTGGCGATGGGCACGCCCGGCTACATGGCCCCTGAGCAAGGCCTTGGTCTCGCCGACCATCGCTCCGACATCTACGCCCTCGGTACGCTGCTCTACGAGATGCTCGTCGGAGAGCTCCCGCGAGAGGCCTTCTTGCCACCTTCCAAGCGCCTGGATACCCGCTGCCCTTCCTCGGACGCGCATCTGGACCGTGTCGTCCTTCGTGCCCTGCAGCCTCGGCCGGAGGAGCGCTACCAGCAAGTCGGCGAGATGGAGGATGCGCTCGAACGCATCCGTTCCGGGGCGAGGGGATGGCGACGTGTTTCCCGCCGCGCGGCGCTTGTTCTTGCCGGTAGCGGATTGCTTGCCGCCTTGGCTACGGGATGGTGGAGGCGGCGGGAGGACGCGTCCTCTCCGGTGGCTGCGGAACCGGCATCCCCGGAGCCAGTGGTGCATCTAGTTTCCGACGGCGCGATTGAGTCTGCCGAATTCATCGTTCAAAAGGGAGGACGGGCGAGGCTCCTGATTTCGAATCCGGACGGCACCCGCTTCTTTGCCGACTTCATCCCGGGGGTCGCTCCACCTGCGGAGCGCTCCGAGCTCACGGGCTTCGCTTTCTTCGAATCGGAAGGGGGGCGGTCTTTGCGACCCGCCGACCTCGTCCGGATTCTGCGGTACCGGAGGTTCCGGACGATCCTCCTTGCCAACGCATCGGATTGCCTCGACGAGGAGGCAGTCCGCGCCCTCGGTTCCCAGCATTACCTCCAGATGCTCGACCTCTCCGGAACGAATTTGGACGAGAAATGGTTGCAGCATCTGATCCCGCCCGGAAAGTCCACCGGACTGAAGGCCCTGCTCCTGCGCGGAGTCCCCTTGGGAGAGGCAGGGATCTCCTCGCTGCGGCGGTTCGTCCCGACCCGCTTGGATTTGACCGACACCGGGATTCCCCCCGGCCTCTTCGAGTCGATGCTCAACCTTGGGAATATGATTTCCATCGACATCGGCACGACGGATGGCGGCGCTACGGACGCCCACGCCCGCCATGTGTTGGGAGAGTGCCCGAACTTGGTCGCCCTGAGCATTGCGGGAACACTGGAGCCCCAGTCTTTCGAGGGGGTGGAGAAGCTTATTCGATGCAGATGCGTGATGTTGGAGGGAATGGCCATCACACCATCCATGACCAGCCTTCTGTCACGGATGCCTGGGTTGCATTCCATTCGTTTCCGCCGATGCGTGGTGGCGCCGGAAGCATGGCGGAACTTGAACGACTGTCAGCAGCTGTTCTCCTTTGGCGTATTGGAGACGGAGTTCCCGTTCGAGGCGGCCGAAGCGTTTGTGAAGAACCCTCGATTGGGGCGGATCTTTGTGGATCGGGAAGGCGAGTTCGATCACGTCGCCCTGAAGGCAAAATTCAGCCAATTGGGAAAGAGGCTGGATTTGACAAGGTTGTCCGAGATGGAGAGGCGTGCCGGGACGATATGGAAATGCAACAACGTCTATTGAGGAACGGCTTCGGAACCCGGTGCTTCCGTTGAGCGCATCGGGGACGGATTGGCGAACCGGCTCCAGATGGTGTAGAGAAGGCGGATGCCGCAGCCCGACGACGATTCTCCCGATGGCTCTCCGCCAATCCCCGGAGAGGGGGACGGCCCGGCTTCCCCGAAGGCGGCGGCGGGCGACGGGTCGGCATGGGAGCCGCCCGCCTTGGAGGAGGTGGCGGACTGGCTCCCGCGGTACTCCGTGGACGCGCTGGTCGGCAGAGGGAGCATGGGTGCCGTCTACCGGGGGGAGCAGCCGGGGTTGCGCCGCCTTGTCGCGATCAAGCTGCTGCCCGCCAGCTTGGCCGCCGACAGGGCTTTCATCGCCCGTTTCGAGCGGGAGGCGGAGCTTCTCGCCTCGCTCCAGCATCCCGGCATCGTCGCCGTCCACGCATCGGGCCAGACCGGCGCCGGGCATCCCTACTTCGTGATGGAGTACGTCGATGGCGGGGATCTCGCCGGTCGTCTCCGCTCCGGCCTCTCCGCGGAAGAGGCGCTGGACCTCGCCATCCAGGTCGCCGAAGCGTTGCGCTACGCCCATGGGTGCGGCGTCGTCCACCGGGACATCAAACCCTCCAACATCCTCGTGACCTCCGACGGGCGGGCGAAGCTGGCCGACTTCGGCCTCGCCCGCACCTTGGACGGGGATGCGGCCAAGCTCACGCGTTCCGGCCTCGCGATGGGCACGCCCGGCTACATGGCCCCCGAGCAGTTTTGCGGCCTCGCCGACCATCGTTCCGACATCTATGCCTTGGGCGCACTGCTCTACGAGATGCTGACCGGAGAGCCTCCGCTGGGCGCCTTCGCATCCCCGTCCAAACACCAGAATCCCAGCTGCCCGCCTTCGGATGCGCACTTGGACCCCGTCGTCCTCCGCGCCCTTCAGCCCCGACCGGAACTGCGCTACCAGCAAGCCGTCGAGATGGGCGATGCCCTCAAGCGGGTTCGCGCTTCGTTGGGAAGATGGCGGCGCTTCTCCCGGCGCGCTGTCGTGTGCTTGGCCGGGGGCGGGACCGTCGCCGCCATGGCCGCCGGATGGAGGTGGCGACAGCGGGAACGCCGGGTCTCCGCGACATCTGCAGTCCCGGCCTCCAAAGACCCGACGGTCCTTTTGGGGCTCGACGGAGCTCACGAAGCCGCGGAGTTCGCCGCGCGAAAAGGAGGGTGGATGGGGATCGAGATCTTGAATGCGGATGGCACCCGCTCCCATGGCGATATCGCCCCGGGGACCGCACCGCCGTCGGAGCACTTCGAAATCACCCGCATCGACTTCTCCCAATCGGAGGAGGCGAGATCGTTGATACCCGCCGATCTCGTCCGGATTCTGCGATACCCGAAATTCCGGGCGATCAGTCTTGCCAATGCTTCGGAGTGCCTCGACGAGGAGGCCGCCCGCGCCCTCGGATCCCAGTTCTATCTGGAAACGCTCGACCTCTCCGGAACGAATCTGAGCGAGAGATGGCTGAAGCATCTGATCCCGTCCGAGAGAACTTGCAAGCTGCGGGTCCTGCTCCTGCGCGGAGTCCCCTTGGGCGAGGCCGGGGTATCCTCTTTGAGGCAGTTCGGCCTGAGCCGCTTGGACTTGACCGACACCGGGATTTCCCCCGGCCTCTTTGCGTCGATGCGCAACCTCGGGGGCTTGATTTGTCTCGATATCGGCACGACAGCCGGTGGCGCCGTGGACGCCTATTTCCGCCATGCGTTGGATGAGTGTCCGGATTTGCAAGCGCTGGGCATTGCGGGAACGCTGCAGCCGCAGTCGTTCGAAGGCGTGGAGAGCCTCGTCCGATGCGGATGCGTGATGCTGGAAGGAATGATTGTCACGCCGTCCATGACCAGCTTGCTGTCCAAGATGCCCAATCTGCGCTCGCTCTGCTTCTATCGATGCATCGTTCAGCACGAGGCTTGGCGGAATCTGGCCGGCAGTCCGGAGCTGCGGTCCTTGGCCGTTTTGGACACGCAGGTTTTTCCCGGCGAGAACAAAGCGCTTTCGGAAATCCGGCAGTTGGCGCGGATCGTTGCAGATCAGGGAAGCAGGAGCGCCCTGTTGGGCGCGCAGTCATGGTTCGCCCGATCAGGGCGGAGGCTGGAGTTCAGAATCCTGACCGAACGGGAGAAGCTCTCCGGGACAATGTGGAAATGCAACAACATGTATTGAGGCGGCAGGGGCCAATTTCGACAGGGGATCTCTGGAAACCGGGATATAGGATCGGCTGACCGGGAGGGGGACTCGCCAAGTCCCCGTAGGCGAGAAGCATGGGGGACGGAGCTGGCTGGCGCAAATCCAGCGGCGGGGAACTTGGCAACTCCTCTCGATCAACGCCGGTCAACGCTCCTGCTCCTGCGCCCGCCTCACCACTTCGGCGAGGTCCAACCCCAGTCCGTCGCACATTTTCAGGATCACCCACAGGGTGGGGCGCGCCTCGTCCCGCTCCAGATTCGGAATGGTGTTGCGCCCGATGCCGAGGGTCCGCGCGAGCTTCGCTGCGGAGAGATTCTGCGCTTCGCGCTCCCTCTTGAGAATGGACACGATGGCTCTCTCCCGGGGGTCGAGTTGGGACGGGACTTGCATCCGTCAAAAGTTTCCGTCTTGACGACAATGGCACGCCCATTAAAATGGGCGAAATCTCTCCACCCGCAAACGACATCCGCTGAGTTCTCCTCTTCCATGGTTGCCCGGCCGTCGGCTCCAACTCCCGCAACCACCGACCGCCGGTCGCGAAAAAAGCGAAAATTTCCGGTTACGCCGCCGCAGGCATTCGGTGCTTCACCATGACACCCGCCATCGCCATGCCTTTGGACACCTCACAGCCGCTTTCACGCCGCCCCTTCCGCGAGCAGCTCCAGCACCGCCTGCGCCAACCGCTCCGGCTCGTCCCGGTGCTCGCTGGCGAGCCGGGCGATCTCTTGGCCGAGCGAGGCGAGATCCCGCGTTCCCGCGCCTCGATGCCCGGGACCCGCCTTGGCCTTCGTCAATTCCAAGAGACCCGCGAGGACCGCCGCGAGGACCTCGTCGGTCTCCGCCGTCTTCGAGAGCTCCACGGCCACGCCCGACACCCTCGCCGTCGGCGTCACGACGAAGAACTGGATGCCGAGATAGGCTTCCAGCCTCTCCACGTCGGAGTCCGAGAGCCGCTTCAGCTTCCCGTTCAGCAGCCGCGTCGCCCAAGCCTTCCCGTGCCCCATCTCGCGGGCGAGGGCCGTTTGCGTGAGCCCCTTCGCCCGGATCGCCTTCTGGATCAGGGTGCGCGTGTTTTCCGTGACGTCCATCCTGCGAGTGTAGCCACATTTTTCGGCAAGTGTCGCAAATTCGTTGACGGGGTGTCGCATCAAAGTATCAGATTGTGAAACTTGTTTCCAAAAATGAACAAAGACCTTCAAATCCCCACCGACCTCCACGGCCGCTTGGAAGAGGCTTGCCGGGACCAAGGCGTCCCGGTCGCCTCCGCGAACCGGGCGCTTCTGAACTACGCCCTCGACGCCCTCGACCGGGGCGACATCGAGCTTGCCCCGGCTCCCCCCGATCCCGGCGCGTACGCCCCCGACGGCGTTGCGGTTCCTCCGTCCCCGCACGCCGGAGAGCAGGACGCTTGAGGATTCGGGAATCCTTCCAAGACCACGGCTCCGAGCAACACCGATCCGATCATGAACTCCATCGTCCATCCCAAGCTTCAAAACCGTCACCGATGAATCCCTTGATCGAGAAAAAACTCCTGCAAGGTGCGGTGGCGGTCGCGTGCCTCGTTCCGCTTGGCTTCGGCGCTTCGGGAGTTGTCCTCGGCACGGAGATGTTCGGCGGCGCCAATGAGGATGTGGACAACCAATTCCGCTATCTTTCCGGCGTGTTGTTCGGCATCGGCCTGTTGTTCGTTTCCGTCATCCCGAAGATCGAGAACAACGGCGAGCGGATGCGTTTGCTGGTCGCGCTGGTGGTGATAGGCGGCCTTGGCAGGCTGCTGGGTTCCTTCATTTCCGGTGTGATGGACGGGAAAATCATCTTCGCGCTGGCGATGGAACTTGCGGTCGCGCCGTTGCTGTATCTCTGGCAATGCCGCATCCGGAAGAAAGACGCCCTCAATGATAGGGCTGCCTGATCACCTTCACGAATCCGGCTTTCGCCCTTCCTGACCATGAATCCATTCAAAAATACCGCAATGCTTTGAACTCACATCATCATGGAATCTCAACAATACATCAGCCACATCATGCGACCGCAGGAGCGACTGATCGAAGCTGCGGAGCTGAAGAAGCTCACGGCACCGAAACCGTGGAAGTTCGTATGGGACTACTTCTTCGATTTCGCCGTCATCGCCGCCGCCATCGCGGTGAATGAACGGTTCTTCTTCAACCCGCTGGTCTATCTGGGCGTGGTCATCGTCATCGGTTCGCGCTTCAACGCGCTGACGATCCTGATGCACGAAACCTCGCATTTCCTGGCATTCCGCAGCAATACCCTCAACTACCTCTTCGGCGAACCCGTGGGCTGGCTGGTGCTGGCCAGCATGGAGGGCTACCGGATGAACCACATGGCCCATCACCGTAAGCTCAACACGCTGGAAGACCCCGACTGGACGCGGAAATTCCCGCAGAAAAGCTTCCACTACCCCAAGTCGAAACAGGGCTTTTGGCTGGACGTACTCAAGCAGGGCAGCGGCATCGGCTTCGTCCGCACCTTGAGCGACATCATGAAATCCAAGACCATGACCAAGTCGATCCCGGTGAAAATCAAGCGCCTGAAACTGGCGTTCTATCTCGCCATCATCGCTGTCTGCGCGATCACCGGCACGCTCCATGGCTTGGTGCTCTACTGGATCATCCCGCTGATGACGGTCTTCAACCTGGCCTTGTGGCTGCGGAGTCTGGCCGAGCATTACAACCTCGAATACGACCACCCCTACAACCACGCGAGGTCCATGAAGGTGAATCCGGTCGAGGCATTTCTCCTGACGCCGCACCGGAGCAACTACCATGCGGAACACCACCTGTATCCGGGGGTTCCTTACCATCATTTGGACAAGCTTCATCGAATCTTGATGGAGAACCCGGCCTACGCCGGGCATGCCCACATCACGAAAGGTATTGCCGGCTTGGCGAGGGAGCTGTCCGGGGATCCTGTCGGCCCCTCGTTCGATCAAATGGTGGCTTGGCAGAAGGAGGCGAATTCATAATCGCGTTGTTGTTAGTTGAATGGATAAAATCGTGAAAACTTTGATCGAACAGCGTGTCGCGGTGCGGAAGGCTTCGCAAACCGGCGCGGATGGAGAATGCCTCAGACACATGGTGAACGAGGTGTTCGTCAACGAGTGCGGATACAAAAGCGCCGCAACGGACGCTTGGGATGCGGTTTCGCAATATTATTTGATGACCGTGGATGGGATGCCGGCCGGCTGCGCCCGCATGGTTGACCCCTTGGCCTTTCCGGAAGCGGCGGGGGAACTCCCCCGCATGGACAGCCGTTGCCGTTTCGCGATGGAGGAGGACTTCCCGCTCGATGCGGTTTTGCCCGATGCTGTGGGTTTCGTGGAAGTGGGACGCTTCGTCGTGCTGCCGCGTTTTCGCGGTCAATGCGGCCTTCCCTTGCTGATCGGGGCGGCGGTGCTGTACGCGCGGCATCACGGGCGCAAAGGGAACATCGGCATCGGCCATCCCAAAGTCACGAAGACCTATGAAAGTCTGGGCTGGCGTCCATTGGGCGAATGCTTTCACTCCCGGACCAATCGTGGTCCTGCGCAGGCGATGATCATCCGCACCGGGGATGTGGCCCCGTTGTGGCGCGAGAGGGTCGCGGCAATGGAGGAGCGGGGAGTGATCGCGATCTAGAGACATGACAGGGTCCAGCCAAACAACAGATACCCTTCTGCACCGCCTGCGCGAACATGCGCGGAGCGGCCCGGAACGGGTGGCCTTTCAACAAGTGGACCGCGAACTGAACGTGGTGCGCAAGCTGAACTACGGAGAACTGTGGCAACGCACCGCGCAAGGCGCGGCGGCCCTGCGCGAGCTGGCGGAGCCGGGGGATCGCGTGCTCATCTTCTTCGAGCCGGGGCTCGATCCCTTCCTCGCCTTTCTGTCCACCTTGGCCGCCGGGATGGTCGCCGTGCCCGCCGCCCTGCCTCCGGCGGTCTCGGCGGCGCTCGCCCAACGCAAGCCCGCCGCCACGCGCCGGGTGGAGGCGGCGGCGAATCTCGTGCGCGACGCCGAACCGCGCGTGGCCTTGGCCTCCGCTGCGGCGATGGCCGAGGTGGAGGCTCTGCTGCAACGTGCGGCAAACCACTGCAAAGCCCGTCTCCATTTGCGTTCATTCGCGGCCATTGGCGAAAATTCGCGTTCCCCGTCTTCTTCAAACGCGAATGGCCACGAATCTTCGCGAATGGGCGCGAATCTCGTCCAGCGGGAAGGGGCGGGCGGCATTGAAGAGTTGTCCCACGATCTCCCCTCGCCCGAAGCCGTCGCCTTCCTCCAATACACCTCCGGCTCCACCGCCCTGCCCAAGGGCGTGGTCGTCACTCACGCCAACCTCGCTCGCAACCTCGCGGCCATCGGCCCCTTCGTCCGCTCGCACCGGGAGAGCGTTTTCATCAGTTGGCTTCCGATGTTCCACGACATGGGGCTGGTCGGCGATTCGCTGCATCCGCTCTGGGTCGGCTGCCGCTGCGTGAAGCTCCTGCCACCGGACTTCCTGCGCCGTCCGCACTTGTGGATGGCGGCAGTCTCGAAATTCAAAGGCACGATCACGGGCGGCCCGAACTTCGCCTACCAGCTCGCGGCGGACCACGCGGGCCGGGGCACGGAGCCGCCCGACCTTTCGAGGCTGGAGGTCTGCTATTGCGGCTCCGAGCCGATCCGGGCGGCGACGATGGACGCCTTCGCCGCCGCCTACGCCCCGCACGGACTGCGGGCCGGGGCGATCCTCCCCTGCTACGGCATGGCGGAAAGCACGCTGCTGGTCTCGGGAGTCAAGGACGACGCGCCTTTCCGCACGGTGCCGACGCCGTCGGCGGGTGGCGGGCCGGAGCGGGCGGTGAGCTGCGGCTTTCCGTCCGAAGCGGAGGTCTCGATCCTCGATCCCGAAACCGGGGAGGCGTTGCCGGAGGGTGTCGTGGGAGAGATCGCGGTGCGGTCGCGCTCCGTCTCGCCCGGCTACTGGAGCGCCCTGAAAGGGGCCGGGCCGCTGCGCTTCCCTGACGAGCCGCGCACCCTACGCACGGGCGACTTGGGTTTTCTCCACGAGGGCCAAGTCTATGTGAGCGGACGGATCAAGAACACGCTGATCGTGCGCGGGCGGAAGTTCGTCGCCGAGGACGTGGAGGCGCTCCTCGAAAGCGCTCTCGCGCCCGCGGTCGAGCGTGTGCGGTCGGTGGTCTTCCCCGTGGCGACTTCGCAAGGCGAGGAGGTCGTGGTGCTCGTCGAGGGCCTGACGGACGCGGAAGACAGGAAGGGCGTCGAGGAGGCGGTGCGGCAGACCTTGAGCGAGGCCTGCGGTTTCGTGCCGAGGCACGTCCATCTGGTGCGCCCCGGCAGCGTGGCACGCACGACCAGCGGCAAGCTCCAGCGCCAGTTCGCGGCGGAGCTATGGAGCGCACAAGCCTTGAATCCGGACCCGGTATCGAACCTCGCATGACCACCGCCCCCGCCCATCGCCGCTTCATGACCCGCCGACAGGCTGTCCACGTCGCGCTTTTCGACGGACTCCCGCTCGCCCTGCTCCTCGCCGTCGTGCCGCTGACTTGGCCGTGGCTGCGGCCCGGACTCTACGAGCTCGGCGCATCCCTCGTCCTCTGGCTCGTGAGCTGCCTTGGCATCACCGTGGGCTACCATCGGCTCTTCACCCACCGGGCCTTCCAGTGCGGGCGAGGGGTGAAGCTCGCGCTCGGCATCGCCGGCAGCCTCGCCGCCGCCGGACCGGTGATCGCGTGGGCCGCGACGCACCGCAAGCACCACCAGAGCAGCGACGCGGAGGGCGACCCCCACTCGCCCAACCTCGCCGGATCGGGCTGGCGGGGCAAGTGGCGCGGCTTCCTCCACGCCCAGTTCGGCTGGCTCGTCGGGCACGACCTGCCCAGCCCGCTGACCCACACCCGCGACCTGCTCGCGGACCCCGCCGCGCTGTGGGTCAACGGCCGCTACTTCGCCATCGTCCTCGGCGGCATCGTCGCGCCCGCCCTGCTCGTGCAGCTCTGGGAGCCGGGCTGGCGGTCCTTCCTCACCGCGCTCGTATGGGCCGGGTTCGTGCGGGTGATGGTGGTGCACCAGATCATCTCCAGCGTCAACTCCGTCTGCCACCTTTTCGGCTCGCGTCCCTACGCCACCAAGGAGCAAAGCCGCAACAACGCCCTGCTGGCCCTGCCGACGGTGGGGGAATCCTGGCACAACAACCATCACCGCCATCCCTCCTCCGCCTACATCGGTCTGCGCTGGTGGCAGATCGACTTGGGTGGTTGGCTGGTCTCCGCGTTGAAACGCACCAGCCTGATCTGGAATGTGATCGATGCGAGAGGGAGGAAATCCGAAACCCGAAGCTCGAAACCCGAAGCCTCGGGCGCTGAAAACTGAACACTGAAAACGGCCAAACTCCCCATGGAATCCGACATTTGCGAAATAATCCTGACCTTCGTTCTGAAGACGCCACCTCCGCATGATAGCGGGCTGGCGTCGAGGCAGTTCTCCCAACTGGAGGTGGACTCCGTGTCCATCTACCAGATCCAGATGCGGATCGAGGAGCACTACGGGCTGACGCTGGAGGACAGCTTCCTCTTCGAGCACCCGACGCCGGAACTGGCCGCCACCGCCCTCGCCGGGCGGCTGGCTGGAGTGGCCAAACCCTGACCGTGAACCCCATCCCGTCCCATGCCAGCCAGCTCAGAAAGCCCCCGGCTCCGCTATCCCTCGACTGCCTTCCCAGCAGCTAGCCCTTTGGTCTCCGATGATGAGCCTCAGCATCCTGTCGTGCGTCCCATCGCCGATGATGCGGAACTGGATGCCGTTTATCGGATGACCCATGATGCTTATCTCGACCAAGGGTATTGCGAGCAGCAGCAGGACGGGCGCTTGATTCACTATCCGCATCTGGATCGCATTCCGGAGACAACCATCTTGGTGGCTTTGCTCGACGGAGAGATAGTCGGTACCATCAGTTGGACTCTCGACGGACCGACGGGCTTGCATGTGGACACCGATTTCCGGGCCGAGTGCGACCGCATTCGTTCCGAAGGCGTCAAGCTGGCAGCCTCTTGGCGAATTGCCACACGCCGGGATTATCGCAGCAAACGAGCCGTGGTCATGGCTCTGATCAAAAGCCTCATGCATGGCTTCGCGTCGGCGGGCGTCACCACTTCCGTCTTCACTTTTCACCCGCGCCACGAGCGGGTGTATCAGCGTCTCCTCAATATGACGACCGTCGCATATGGATCGAAAACAGATGGTTTGGACAACGCGCCATCGGTATTCATGAGGATGGAAATGGCCACGATTCCGGGCCACTGGCTCCTCGAAGCAGATGGATCGATGAAATGAACAATACTCCCGCCCATCGACACCCATCATCCCCTGCCATGGCCGACCATCGCGAGCGTCTTCCGCATCCTTTTCCCGAAGAGGGTGGCTTGAGCCGGGAGGCCTATGCCGCCATCCGCAAGGGCGTCCGGGTGCGCCATGCCGAATTGGCGGCGGTGGTGGTGATCCTTCTCGACCTCGCGCTCGCTTGGGTTTCGATTCTCCTTTTGCAGTCTGGAAACCCCTACGCCTACGCCTTGGCGCAACTGCTTCTGGTGGTCGTCTATTTCCACGGTTTCGGCATCCTGCACGACGCCGGGCATGGCGCGGTCTCGAAGCGCCGTGCGACCAACGTCCTGGTGGGCCACTGGGCCAGTGTCTTTTGTTTCCTGCCGTTTTATCCTTGGAAATTCATCCATCAGGAGCACCACACCTGGGCCGGGAACATCGTCAGGGATCCGACGCTGGAATTGGTCAAGGGCTTCGATCCGCATCGTTGGTTCCGCTACGGCCTCCTCAGGTTTTGCTGGGTCTTGTGGATCCCCCTGTCCGGCGTCGCGCAGCACTTCGTCTTCTGGTTCTATCCTTTCAAGCTGCTTGCCAGCCCGAAGGTCGATTGGGGAAAGAAGTCCCGCTGCGTGTTCTCCATGGCCTTTCTCCTGCTGGTGTACGCGGCGCTGCACTGGATGGCGCCGTCCTTGTTTCACATCAGGAACTTCTGGCCCTCGATGCTGCTCTATATGGTGGTCGTCGAACTCGTGAACCTGCCCCACCATCTCGGCACGGAGATGACGGATGACGAGCGGGGCAAGTTGCCCGTATGGAGGCAGGCCATCACCACCCGGTCGTGCTACTACCCCTTTCCGGTTTCCGAAATTCTCTTTCTCAACTTCAACTTCCATGTCGAGCACCATGTGTTCCCGAACCTCCCGTGGTGGACGCTTCGTGGACTCCGCCAGCAGATCAGGGATCGGACGTCTGGATACCAGGAGTGCCTCGGGATTTCCTGGAACCTCCGGAACCGGCGCAAGGACTTGATCGAAGTCGCCGTTCCCGAATGGCGAAGGCGTCGGGAAAACCCGGACCAAGAATGAAAACCACGGGAATTGATCATCAAATCACCTGCAAACCGGAAGACGGCATCGCTCCATCCTTTTAGAAAACACCCTCTCTCCATGCCTCGTCCCTCGCGGACAGCCATTCCACCCCGACAAAATCCACCCATGCGCCTCCATTCCATCCTCGCCACCCTCCTCATCCCGATTGCGGGTTTCCTGTCCGCGCAGACGCCGGAGCTCACCCGATTGCCCTTGTCCGAACTGCAATCCCTCGTGGAGCAGGGGGACGCCGCCGCCATGGTGCAGTTGGGCTTGCGCTACAACTACGGGCCGGGATTGCCCTTCGATTTGGAGAAAACCAGGCACTGGTTCGAGCAAGCCGCCTCCAAGGGGCATCCGACCGCCCTCGGTCTCTGCCTCCTCAACGGCTTCGGCCGGGAGCAGGACCGCGACTTGGGTTTCCAAACCTTGGAAAAGGCGGCCGCCGCAGGCGACAGTATCGCGACGCGGCTGCTCGGGCGATGCCATCAATACGGCTGGGGATGCGAGGCAGACGCGGCGAAGGCCTTCGAATTCTACCAGCGGGCGGATGCCATGAGCCGGGACAACGCCACGGTCGGTACTCTCGCCTCCTGCCATCTGGATGGCATCGGCTGCGAGCCGGATGCCGCCAAGGCCGTCGCCTTGTTCGAGGAAGCCGCCGCCCTTGGCTCCAGCCCTTCCTGCCTGTCCCTCGGTCACTATTACAACGAAAAGGATCCCGCCAAGGCCAACGATTGCTACCGCAAGGCCGGGGAGCTCGGCAGCGGCTTGGGGTACCGCTACCTTGGAATCAACTATCAGAACGGAGTCGGCACGGAGAAAGATCCGGCCAAGGCCAACGAACACTACCTCAAGGCCGGAGAACTCGGCGACGGCGGGGGGTACCGCTATCTGGGCAACAACCATGCGAACGGGGCCGGCACGGAGAAGGACTTGGCCAAGGCCAACGATTACTACCAACTCGGGGCGGACTTGGGTGATAGCACCGCGATGAATAACCTCGGCAACAATCTGCTCAAGGGGGAAGGCATCGGGAGGAATCCCGCCAAAGGCGTCGAATGGTTGCAAAAGTCCGCCGACCTCGGCAATTCCTTCGGCCAATGGAACCTCGGCAAGCTCCATGCCAGCGGACGCGCCGGAGTGGAGCGCGACTTCTCCAAAGCCTTCGAGCTCTTCACCAAGGCCAGCGAGCAGAACCACAGCGCCGCTACCTACGACCTCGCCGCCTGCTACGAATACGGCCTCGGCACCGAAAAAGACCTCGCCAAGGCTAGGGAGCTTTATCAGAAGGCCCTCGATCTCGGCGACACCAGCGCCGCTGCCAAAGTCCAAAAACTTTCCAATCCATGAACCGCGCACTCCATCCACCCTGCCCATCCCGTCCTATGCAAACTCGCTGCCAACGCTCCCTCCTCACGAAATCCTTCGCTGTCTGCGCTTGGATCTTCGCCGTTCTGCCCCTGTCGCTGGCCTTTCCCCTTGGCGCCCAAGGGAGAAATCCCGCCAAAGCCGAAGGAAGTCCGCAGTATCGAGAGGCATTGCGGCACCTCAATGGTGAAGGTGCCGAAAAAGATCCCGTCAAGGCCGTGGACCTGCTCACCGAAGCCTCCGAGGCCGGGGATCTGGACGCCACGGCGGAGCTGGCCAATTGCTATCAGAAGGGCATCGGCTGCATCAAGGACGTTGCCTACGCGGCCGAACTCTACGCCAAGGCCGCCGACGCGGGCTATACCCGGGCCACCTTCGAGCTTGGACTTTGCTATTGGAATGCCGTCGGTGTTACCCAGGACTTCCCCAAGGCCCACGAACTGTTCCTGAAGGCCGCCCAAACGGGCAGCGCCATCGCCCATCGCTATCTGGGCAACAACTACTTGGGCGGATACGGCGTCGAGAAAGACCCGGCCAAGGCCAATGAATACTACCTTAAGGCCGGGGAACTTGGTGATGGTGCAGGTTACACGAGTCTTGGGCAAAGTTACGAGTCTGGGCGAGGCGTGGATGCCGACATGGCTAAAGCCAACCGATGTTTCAAGCTTGGTGCCGACTTGGGCGACAGCACAGCCATGAACAATCTCGGGTGGTATATGATCGAAGGGATCGGCATCGAGAAGAATCTGGCCAAAGGCGTCGAATGGCTGCAAAAGTCAGTGGACTTCGGAAGCTCCTACGGACAATGGAACCTCGGCAAGCTTCACGCCAGCGGGCGCGCCGACGTGGAGCGCGACCTAGCTAAGGCTACCGAGCTGTTTAGAAAAGCCAGCGCACAGAACCACAGCACGGCTGTCTTCGATCTCGCCACCTGCTACGAATACGGTCTCGGCGTCGAAAAAGACCTCGCCAAAGCCAAAGAGCTCTATCAAAAGTCTCTTGACCTCGGGAACCAAAGCGCCGCTGCCAGGCTGAAGGCATTGGAGCAGCCTCTCCTTGGTGGCGATGGAGCTGCTAGCCCAGCCTCCAAAGTGGAGCAGCTCATCGCTGCCTCCAAGGCCGGAGACCATGATGCTACTCTCGAACTGGCCAAATGCTATGAGCAGGGCGTCGGTTGCGTTACGGACGCGAGCCAAGCTTTCGACCTGTATTCAATCACCGCGGAGAAGGGGCACGGAAGGGGGTTCTACGAGGTCGGGCGCTGTTACGAAAACGGTATTGGCGTGCCGGGAGGCGTAGCAGACTTGGCGAAAGCCGCCGAATACTACTTGAAGGCCGGAGAGCGTGGCGACGGAGAAGCATACAATCAGTTGGGATCGTTCTATGCGAACGGAAAAGGAACTCAACAGGGTTGGTCCCAAGCCAGAACTTATTTTGAAAAAGCGGTTGTGTTGGGCAATGTCATGGCAAATTTCAACATGGGAGTTCTTTATGAAAATGGCTTTGCCGTGGAGAAGGACGTGACGAAGGCACATAGCTATTATCTGAAATCCGGTGAGTCCGGGTTTGCGAGGGGATACCGGAATTTGGCAAGCAATTATGAGACTGGAAATGGAGTTGAGAAAGATCTGGCCAAAGCTGGCAAGTTATACGGACTCGCCGCTGATATGGGGGATGGCGTCTCCATGTGCCACCTCGGAAACCTTTTGATTTCGGGCGGTGAGGGCATCGAAAAGAACCCGGCCAAAGGCATCGAATGGCTGCAAAGGTCCGCCGATCTCGGAGAATCCTATGGACAATACAATCTGGGCAAGCTACACGCCAGCGGACGCGGCGTGAAGCGCGACCTCGCCAAGGCGGTGGAACTCTTCACCAAGGCCAGCGAGCAGAATCACAGCGGGGCCACCACCAGTCTCGCCGCCTGCTACGAGAACGGCCTCGGCGTCGGGAAGGACCTCGCCAAGGCCAAGGAGCTCTACCAGAAGGCGGTCGAACTCGGCAGCGAAGAAGCCAAAGCCAAGCTCGCCGAGCTGTCCAAACCCTGATCCGACCTGCTCCCGACCCTGTTTGCATCCCGCCATGACATCGCGACTGCCCATCCCGTCCATGAAACCGGTCGCCTTGGTCTCGGTCGCCGCCGCTTTCGCCCTGCTGCCTTCCCTGCGGCTCGACGCCCAAACCCCTGCTGTCAAATCCACTCGATGCCTTGACTTCGCAGTCCTCTCCGCCACTTTCCTTCCCGCCTGTCAGACGACGCCGAATGTGAGGCTCGGCATGTCGAAGGCGATCGTTTAAAAGAAGTCCGGGAAGTTCGAGAAGGTCGTGAAAAACCGATAACCCCCCTCCTCCATCCGCCCAAAACCGCAACAGCCGATGTTTTTCGCGTTTTCGCGACGATCCTGTCCAAACTGGCTTTTTTCACGCCCTTCAAGCACCCTCCATCCATCTGTCGAAATCCATGAAAATCCGACATCGCCTCCAATCCCTCGTTTCTGCCGCCATCCTCTGCGCTGGCTCCCCTGATCCCGCATCCGGCGGGGAACTGAGCGGGGAGGAGCGTGCCGCCGCTTTGAATCTCCATCAAAAAGCCAAGGAGGCGGGCGATGCCGGGTCCTTCTCCGAAGCTCTGGTTTTCGCCCGACAGGGCCTTGCGATGGTCGATCCATCCCATGCTGGAAACGCCGGAACATGGTACGCCCTCCAGCAGGAGGCGTTCCGCTGCCATGTGGAGCTGGGCGAGAAGGAAGAGGTGGAGTTGCGCGTTCCGAGATACCGGGAAGCTCTCAAAAACCACTGGTCGAGCTGTCCCAAAGGCTTGCCCGAGGCCAGTCTGCCGGAGTCCTCGCTCCTGTGCCTGAGACTCGTGGGCATCATGAGCTGGAACCTCTCCCTCGAACCTCTGAAGCCCGGCATCTCCAGTGACGAAGCGGCCCGATACCGCGCCGATGCCGTTTCCGCCTTCCGCCAAGTCGCAGGGCGGATCGACCGGGAGAAGCATCGGGACATCGCCATCCAAGCCCTGCGGATTTTGGCAGCGAATCTGACGATGGAGGCCGACAAGGGGATCCGTCCCTTCGTCTCCCGCGAGAACGCGGCGAAGCTGTTGATCGAGGCCCGGTCGCTGACAAGCAAGGAAAGCGATCCGAAGGCATGGGGTCGGCTCACCACGATGCTGGCGGATCTGATTGTCGACGACACCTACGAACGGTCGATGTCGCTCTTCAGCGAGCAGATGCGCATCGCCATGGATTTCTACGGCGAGGTCGTCGATCTCCCCGGGGCGGACAAAAGGGACAAGGATCGTTCCCGGGACGCCGCCGCCCGCATCGAGGAATCCCGGGAGCAGGAGCGGGTCGCCCAATACGAAGAGAACATGATGCGTGGCTTCAACGTCCTCTTTCCCGGCCTCTTCCCCGGCGGTTCCCCTGGCGGGAACGGCGGCGACTCCTGCCAGAGCTGCGGCGACGCCCTCCCGGGAGGCGGCGTGTGCAGACGGTGTCGCGAGATCGCCCAGCGGCAGCGCGAGTAGCCGGAGGCCATTTCGACGGCCATCGTTTGAAGCGACGGTCGGGAGGAGTTCCCGCGAAATCGCCTTCGGGCACCGTTGGGACGGAGAATCCATCCTGAGCGCCGACCGGTTTGTCACGGCGTAAAGGCGAAATCCGATGGGATCTTCCTCACAGCCCTTGCCACCATCAGCCTTTTTCTGGGAAGCTTCTCCGCCAGCGGCGTGGACGGGAACCAGGTTATCGTCACGGAATTTTTTCGGCCTTCCTTTGAGGCGCCCGTTGTGGTGAAGACGGGAGCGCAACCCCGAAGTCGCTTTTTACCTTTTATCTTTTATCTTTTATCTTTTACTTTGAAGGAATGATCCACCTCACCGATGCGGCTGCCGGCTATCTCCTCGAATTGCTTGAGGAGAAGGACTTCTCGCCTGCGGAAAAGGGGCTGCGCCTCTTCGTCGAGAGGGGCGGCTGCGCGGGCCTGTCCTACGCGATGAAGATCGACTCGCCGGAGCCGGGGGACGCGATCTGCGAGCGCGGGGGGGCGCGGGTCTTCGTGGACGCGGAGAGCCTGAAGTATCTCGACGGCTGCCGCCTCGACTATGTGGACGCGCTGAACGACGCGGGATTCAAGATCGAGAACCCGAACGCGGCGCGGAGTTGCGGCTGCGGCACCTCTTTCGAGCCGACCGAGACGGGCGCGGCTCCGGCCTACGATCCCGCGACGATGGACGGGGAGGTCTGCGGCGGGAAGGATTGAGATGGAGACGCTCTCGGACCAGAGTCCTTTTTCCCGGCAGTCCCGCGAGCAGGACGAGGGACGCTACGCGAGCGGCAACCTCATCCTCTGGCTCGCGGTGATCGCGGTGCTGGTGGGGCTGAATTTCGGTTCGTGGTCCTTCTGCATGTGGGTCTTCGGCCAGCCGGAGCATCCGCTCAACTACCGGCTCCTCACCAAGCTGGACCGGCTCGCGCCCATCCACGGCTTCACCCCGGTGTCGGCCCCGCGCGGCAAGTTCCATTCGATGAAGGACCTCTACGCCCAGGCCTATCCTTTCAGCGAGACGGAGATGCGCGCCTACAACGGCATCCTGAAGCGGTATTACCTGAAGAACTACCTCGAACGCGACGATGTGACCTTCCTCTCGGGCGAGTTCACGGTGCTCTCGGCGCAGGCGATGGGGGAGGAGGACGTCTTCCCGGCGGGCTACGTGATCCGGGGGCGCTCGACGACCTTCCCCGACGCCATTCTGGATTTCGCCCTGCCGTCGGAGACGACGCCGGAGAAGTTCGCCCTCGCGCCGGGGCAGGTCTTCAAAATCGAGGAGTCGAGCACCTGCGCGGCGCTGCTGCACGTCGAGCGGCTTGAGGACAGCACCATGGTTTTCACAGTGGTGCCGCTGGTGGAGCGGGAATATGAATTCGGCGAGGATGTGGCGATCGCGGTGAAGGTGCCGCCGGAAATCCGCATCGAGCCGGAGCGCTGGCCCATCAGCAGCGCGGGCGAGGAGATTGAGGCGAAGCCAGTGGGGGCAGGCGAGGCGGCGGATGGCGGGCGGTGACTGCCGGGAAACTCCGGTAAACTCATGGTCGGGCGTCGAGGGGACACGCGATCCGGCCTCAATGAGGTCGGCTACAGAGGAACCCGTAGCGAAGTTCGTGAGAACTTCGACGAACGTCGTTTGGGATCGACGGGGAGTAGTTCTCACGAACTTCTCTGCTATGGCACGAGACCCGAAGACGGATCCTCAACACTCATGGTCGAGCGAGGCGGGGGCGGTGTAGTTCGGGTAGCCGGCGCTGAGCTCCTGGGTCAGTTCCTGCGCCTTGGCTTGGTTGCCGAGGGAGCGGTAGGCGTTGATCGCCTTGGTGAGGGCCCGGGGGGTGATCTCGGGATCCATGAAGATCTGGCTGACGACGAGATATTCCTTCACTGCCGCCTCCAAGTCGCCGCCTGCGGCGGCGATGTCGCCGAGGAGGAGGCGGGTTTCGGCGTTGGTTCGGCCCTCCTTCTGCGAGCGCAGGCTCTCCTGGGCGCTGGCGCGGGCGGCGTCGAAGTCGCGCAGGCAGAACTGGGCGAGGCCGCGGGCGAGGTAGGCGGAGGCGCGGTCGCTGGGGCGATCGGTCTGGAGGAGGAACTGGTCGTAGGCGAGGACGGCCCCGTCGTGCTTTTTGAGCTTCGCGCGGCTGTCGCCGAGGAGCCGCCAGACGGCGGCGGAGGTCTGTTCGGCTTTGGCGGGATCGGCGATGGCGGAGAGGAAGCGCTCGGCGTCCTCCCATTCGCCGTCGTCGGCGAGTTTTCGGCCGAGGTCTTCGAGGATCCTCGGGGGGATGGCGGCGCGCTTGGGCGGGGCCTCGCCCTTGGTCGCCTCCGGCGTGGGCGCGCTGTCGAGGTAGCGCTTCGCCTCCGCGGTGAGCTTGGGGATGTCGTCGAGTTGATAGTGCGAGATGACGAGGCGCAGGGTGGCCTTGTCCGCGAGGCTGGGGTCGAGTTCGCGCGCCTTGGCGAGTTCGGCGACGGCTTCCGCGTATTGCCGGAGGTCGAAATTGCCCACGCCGATCCAGTAGTGCGCTTCGCCGACGCCTTCGGTCTTCGGGAATTTGGCGAGGAGGTTTTTATAGGCCTCGATCATCTCGGGGGTTTTGCGGAGATGGGCGTAGATGAGGGCGGTCTGCTGCAGGGCGAACTCCAGCTCGGGCGCGTTGGGGTGGCGCTTGGCGATGTCGAGGTAGTCGCCGAGGGCGAACTGGTGGTCCCCCTGGGACTGGTAGGCCATGGCTCGCTTGGCGAGGGCGGAGGAGGCGAAGGTGCTGTCGGGATGCTGCTGCACGAAGCGGGCGAGGGTCGCGATGCCCGCGCGGACGTCGCCGCTCTCGATCTCGGCCCAGCCTTGCTTGTAGAGGAGCGATTCAAGGTAGTTTTTTTCGATCTTGCCGGGGCGCACTTTGCGGTAGGCGGCGGCGGCCTCGAGGTGGTGCTTTTTGGCGAACTCCGATCCGGGGCCGCTGGCGGAGCTTTCGGCCTGGGCGAAATGCCATTCCCCGGCCATGAGCCAAGCCATGTCGATGAAGGGGTTTTCCTTGTCCACTTTGGTCTGGCGCTCGACGAAGGCTTTCGCGGCGGCGGGGAGGCCGGGGTCGCCCTGCTGGTAGAGGATCTGCAGCTTGCGGTAGCCGGCCTCGGTGCCTTCGGGTTTGCCGGGGGATTTGCCCTCGACGAGGGAGTAGAGGCGCAGGGCGGATTCGTTGTCGCCGCGGACGCGGAAGGAGTGGCCGACGACGAGGAGCATTCTCGTGCGGGACTCGTCTTGGGCGGCGTTCCCGCCCATGTGGGCACCGGTGTTGTAGAGGGCGACGACGCGCTCGTGGTCGCTGCGGGTGTAGGCGTTGAAGATGGCCCCGGTCTGGGCGAGGGATTTCCACGGGCTGGTGTCGGGGAATTTGAGGGCCTCGGAGAGGAGCTGCTCGCTGAGGTCGGGCTGTCCCGCCTCGGCCGCCATGAGTCCGCCGCGGACGATGGCCTCCTCCCTGAACTCGGGGGTCGAGGCACCGGTGGCGAGGGCTTGGAAGCGCTCCAGCGACTTGGCGGTGTCGCCGAGTTCGAAGAGGAGGCGGGCGCTTTCGAGGAGGCAGCGTTCGTGGATGGGATTGTCGGCGGCGGGTTGGGCGGCCATGACCGCCTCGTAGTGGGCGAGGGCCTCCTTCGCTTGCCCGGTGAGCTGGAGGGAGCGGGCGTAGTAGAACTGGGCTTGGACCTTCGCGGCGGGTTCGGAGAGCTCGTCTTTGGCGATTTTGAAATAGGCGAGGGCGTTGCGGTAGTCCTTCTCGTTGAAGCGCATCACCGCGAGACGGTAGGCGGAGGCGCCGACGAAGGAACCCCGTTTGTAGTGGCTGACGAGGTAGTTGAAAGTCTTCACCGCGTCCTCGGTCTGTTTGACTTCGAGGTAGCATTCGCCGAGGCGGAACCACGCGACTTGGAGGTTCGGGCTGTCGGGTCGCTCGCGGATGAAGGCGAGGTATTGCTGTGCGGCGAGGGCGAACTGCTTCTTCTCGTAGAGGAGGTCGGCGTAGGAGAGGGCGTCCTCGACGGGGCGGGGCCGGGCGGGCTGGTCCTGCGATGCGACCGGGTTTGCCGCGAGGAGGGAGAGGATCGCGGCGGAGAGGCCGGCGAAGCCCGTGCGGAGAAAGGCGGGAGCTTTGAGGATTCGGACGGTCGCGGGCATGGCGCGGGGCGGCTTACGACTCGGGTCTGGTCGTGGCGAAGGCGACGTTCCAGATGCCGGCCTCTTTGATCACGTCGAGGACGTCGATGATGGACTGGAATTCGGCCTCGGACGAGCCGCGCAGGATCGCGGCCTGGTCGGGGTAGGCTTCGGAGATGGCTTTGAGCTTGGCGAGGAGCTCCTCCTTGCTGACGACGAGGCCGTTGAGGACGACGGTGCCGTCCTTGCGGACGTTGATGATGATCTCTCCGGCTTGACGGTCCTTGACTTCGGCTTGCTCCGCCGCAGGAACGGAGATGTCCATGTCGCGCTCGAAGCGGGCGAACTGCCAGGACACGACGAAGAAGATGAGGAGCTGGAAGACGAGGTCGACCATGGGGGCGAGTTCGAGGTCGGCGGCTTGCTGGCCGGCGTTGATGTCGCGGAATCTCATGGGGTCGCGGGTGCGTCGGCTTCCGGTCGGGGTCAATCCTCCGTGGCCTCGCGGCGGGCCGAGGCGCGGTAGTTGGCCCGTTTGTATTGGGCGGCGAGCAGGGCCATGATGTGGGTCATGGCCGCCTCCAGTTCGGCGATGAGCTTCTGCGCCTTGGCGCGGAAGAGGGAGTAGAAGACGAGGGCGGGGATGCTGATGATGAGCCCCGCCGCCGTGGTGATGAGGGCTTGGGCCACGCCGGGGGCGAGCTCCATGTGCTGGACGCCGGAGGATTTCCCGATGCTCTCGAAGGCGGTGATCATGCCCACGACCGTGCCGAGGAGGCCGACCATGGGGGCGATGCGGGCGATGTCATTGAGGTAGGCGACGCGGTTGTTCAGGATGCTGGCTTGGCGCGTGCCCTCGGCCTCGGTCACTTCGCGCACCTCGTCGAAGCTGGCGGTGGGGTTTTTTGTGGCGAAGTCGAGGGTCTTGTAGACGATGCGGGCGATGCACTCGTTCTCGCGGTTGCAGACGGCGATGAGCCCGAGGTAGTCCTGCTTGCGGATGAGGGCGTCGGCGGCGTTCATGAAGCGGTCGCTGACCACGGAGCCCTGCCGGATGGTGAACATGTAGAAGACGATGAGGAGCACGGCGAGGAAGGAGAGCCCCGCGAGGAAGCTCATCAGGACGGGGCCGCCTTCGAGGAAGTAGTCCAGCAGTGTCTGGGTGTAGTTCGTCGTCGGCGGGGTGGCCGCGGGCGCGTCTTGGGAGATGGCGGGCGCGGCGGAAAGGAGCAGGAGGCCGAAGACGGCGGGCAGGCGGTGATTCATCCGGGAAGGGTCGGGTCGTGGGAACGGGGCGCGGGTTCGGACGGAGGGCATGGCCCGGCTCGACGGGCATTCCCGCCCCGGCGGTGCCTCGCCAGAACGGGGAGACCTTACTCGCTCTCGCCGCCCATGCAAACCTTGGGTCGAAGAACAAGAGGAAATCGGAGCTTTCCGCAATTTCTCTGTGGCCGCATGATTAAGGCTTGTAAAATATGAAAATTATGATAATTTTAGTAAAACTCTTGAACGGAAAACGTCCTGAAGTAACTTACGAAGTTAATTTTTTGAGAATCGCCTGTCCGGGGCGAAAATCGGCCTTCGCGCCGCTCCCCCGGGTCGCCATCCCCTCCATCCGCAAATGAACCAATTCGGCGCAGGTCCCTCGCAGCCCGCCCCATCCGAGCCCCTCTTTCCGGGATTCCCCACCTTGGATCTGGGGCGTCTCGTCTCGGTGGTGTGGCGGCGGCTCTGGTTGGCGGCGCTGGTCGCGGCGGTTTTCACGGGTTTAGCCGTCGTCTACGTGCAGACCGCGCCGAAGATCTACCAGTCCAGCGCCGTGATCTACGTCGATCCGAAGAACGAGGGCGCGGTCTTCGAGGGGCTGAAAGGCGTGCGCCAGGCGAGCTGGGAGTCGCTCGACGCCCTCAAGTCCATGGCCGAGGGCATCCGCAACGGCACCGTCATCCTGCGGGTGGTGGAGCGGCTGAAGCTGCGCGAGGACGCGGACTTCCTCCCTCCGAAGCCGGGGGGCTATGCCGACGCCGAACTGGTCGATCTGATCGCGAGGCGAGTCGACGCGGAGCTGCGCCGGGGCACCCGTCTCATCGACGTCTCGGTGAAGGACCGCTCCCCCGAGCGTGCCCAGGCGATGACGGCGGCCTTCATCGAGGAGTTTCAGGATCTCATCCGCGAGCAGAACCGCGCCTCGGCGGAGAAAAGCCGCACCACCTTGGAGGAGGAAGCGGCTGCCCAGCTCGCCCGCGTCCATGCGGTCGAGGAGAAGCTGCAGGAGTTCCGCCTGAAGCACACCGATGTCGCCCTCGACGAGAACCGCGACCTCACCTCGACGAAGCTGGAGGATCTCGACAAGCTCCTCAGCGCCGCCGCCAACGACGTCCTCCTGAAACGCGCCGAGCTGGAGCAATACCAGGAGATCCCCGACTCGGAGATCGAGCGCGTCCTCGAGATCGGCAACTACGGGAGCCAGGACCATGTCCAGAAGATGATCCTCGCCCGCAACCAGAAGCGCGCCGAATTCGTCCGCATCAAGGAGCAGCACACCCCGGCCCACCCGACCTACCAGGCCTACGAGGCCGACCTGCGCGGCTTGGAGGAGGAGATGCGCCTCGTCTCCCGGAGTATCGGCGAATCTATCGAGCAAGGCTACGCCCGCGCCGTCGAGCACGAGAAGAAGCTGCGCCAGACCGTCCAGGACCAGAAGCTGAAACTCATCGAGGTGGACGGGATCATGAAGGAGTTCCGCACCCATGTCCGCGCCGTGGAGGCGGCCACCTCGACCTACACGCGGCTCCTCGACCGCATCAACGACACCGATGTCACCCGCGGCGTGGATGAGACGGTGGTGCGCACCTTCTCCGAACCGCTCGTGCCGACCCACGCGGTCTCGCCGAAAAAGACCCTCACAGTCGCCGCCGCGGGCGTCTTTGGGACCATGGCCGGCCTCGCCCTCGTCCTCGCCATCGGCCTGCTCGACCGCACCCTGCACAGCCGCCGCCAGGTCGAATCGACCCTCGGCCTCGCCGTGCTCGCGGAAATCCCCCGCGCTTTCCCCAAGGACCGCGACCTCGGCGAGACGCTCTTCGTCACCCGTGACCCCACCTCGCTCGTGAGCGAGGGCATCCGCTCGCTGCGTACCTCGCTCTCGGCTCACGCGCCGCGCAGCGTGATGGTCACGAGCGCCTCGCCGGGCGAGGGTAAGAGTTTTCTCGCCGCGAACCTCGCCATCCTCCAAGCGAACATGGGATACCGCACCCTGCTCGTGGACGCTGACTTCCGTCGGCCCAGCATGGCGGGGATCTTCATCGACCCGCTCCGGGGGAGGGAGGGGCAGGAAGGGCTCGCCACCCAGGGCTTCTGCCAGGAGACGGCTTTCAAGAACCTCCATCTCATCTCCTGCGGGCGCTTCGCCTCGGACACGGGCGAGCCGATGAACGGAGAGATTTTCGCCCGCATGCTGCACGAGGCCTATGCCTCCTTCGACTGCGTCATCATCGACACCAGCCCCATCCTCGCCGTCAGCGACGGGCTGAACTACTCGCGCCACGCCGACGCCGTCGTCCTCGTGGTGCGGGCGGGCGAGACCGGAGCCGATTCGGCGAAGCAGGCCGTGCGCGAGCTCCAGCGGATGCGGGCGGCCCTCGTCGGCGTCGTCCTCAACAGCCTCGACGGAGGCAGCGTGACCCGCGCCGCCTACGTGAGGGACTCGGCCGCCGCCCTGCCGGGCGCGCGCAGGCACCTCCCTGCGGGCACGGTCGGATGAACTTTTCCATTTTTCCACGATGAGCGAACCACTTCTCAGAGGGAAAACTCCCTCCTTCCCCTCGCGGCAGCCCTTGAGGCAGACCGCCGAAACGTCGCGAGCGAGATACCACCGCCTCGTCGCCGGGGCCTTCGTCGCCGACCTCCTCATGGTGGCCTCATCGTTGTTGCTGGCGCAGTGGATCCGTTTCGAGACGCCGCTGGCGGGCTTCGGCGTACCCTTCGAGGACGAGTTCCGCTTTGGCGACTATCTAGGCCACAGCATCCTCGGCATCGCTCTGATGATGGGGATGCTCGTCAACTTCCGCCTCTACGCGCGGGAGAACCTCCTCTCCTACACGAACACGTTGCGTATCCTTTTCAAAGCGTCCTTCGTCTGGATCCTGAGCTACCTCGCCCTGACCCTGATCCTGAAATTCGACCCGCCCATCTCGCGGATTTTCTGCGCCATCGGCCTGCTCACCACCCTGACCATCCTCCCGCTCTGGCGCGGCCTCCTCTGGCGGATCGCGAGCCGCGAGGAGCATTCGTGCAGCCTGCGCCAGCGCGCCCTCGTCGTCGGTTGGAGCAAGGACTTCTCCCGCGCCGCGAAGGTCTTCTCCGACGCGCCCGACCGCCCCTTCGACATCGTGGGCGTGGTCGCGCCTCCCGGCGGCGAATTCCAGGAGCCGGTGCCCCCGCACCTGCCGGTGATGGGCTCCTACGAGTCCCTCGACATGCTCCTCCAACTCGGCGTCTGCCAGATGGTGGTCGTCGCGGACGACGCCCTCAAGACGGGCACGCTCATGCACATCGCCTCGGTCTGCGAGAAGGAGATGGTCGAGTTCAAGCTCGTCCCGACCTGCTTCCAGGTCCTTCTCAGCGGATTGCACCTGGAGTCGGTTGGCGGCATCCCCATCCTCGGGATCTCGCGGCTGCCGCTGCACTCCACGGTGAACCAGTACGTGAAGCGCTTCGTCGATATCGTCGGCGGGCTCGTCGGGCTGACCCTCGCCGCCCCGATCATCGCGATCTTCGGCCTGCTCATCTACCGGGAAAGCCCCGGGCCGATCTTCTACCGCCAGCGCCGTCTCGGGGCGAACGGGAAGCTCTTCGACATGGTCAAGTTGCGCAGCATGAAGCTCGACGCCGAGAAGACCGGGGTCGGCTGGACGGTGAAGGACGACCCCCGCTGCCTCCGTGTCGGGGCCTTCATGCGACGGTGGAACATCGACGAGATCCCGCAGTTCTGGAACGTGCTCAAGGGCGACATGAGCCTCGTTGGCCCGCGTCCCGAGCGCCCCGAATTGATCGAGCAGTTCAAGGAGGAGATCCCCCACTACAACGCCCGCCACAACATCAAGCCCGGCATCACCGGATGGGCGCAGGTCAACGGCCTGCGCGGCGACACCGACCTCTCCGAGCGCGTCCGCTTCGACCTGCATTACATCGAGAACTGGAACGTGCTCCTCGACTTCCAGATCATGTTCCTCACTTTCGTGAAACGCCAGGGGGCTTGTTAGGGGCATGAGTCATGGGTCACGAGTCATGGGGCCTTTGTCCGGCTCTCAACTTTCAACGATCAACTCTCAACTCCCCTGAACCTCCTCCGACAGGCCTTGGCCAACGATCAGGCCGAGATCGACGCCCCGCCCTCGCCTTCGCTGGGGTGGTTCCGTTGGATCTTCATCGCCTTCCTCCTGTCGTTCGTCTTCGACTACAAGTCGCCCGACCTTGAGTTCGGCGCGACCTCGACGGGCGGCTCGCTGTTCCAGTTCGCCTTCCTCGGGATCGCCATGCTCTCGGGCGGGCTGGTGACTTTGTTCGGATGGAAGAGGCTCCTCGTCCGGCCCGGGGTCTATCTGGTGCTGCTGTGGTGGGGCTACGCCGTCCTGTCCATCGCCGTCGCCTTCCTCTGGGGGAACGAGACGGGCCGCATCCTGCGCCTCGCCATCCCCCTGCTCCTCGTCGGTTTCGGGCTGAACGCCACCCTCGTCGTCGCGGCCTGCGGGATGCGGGCGGGCGAGGCGGTGCGCTGGTTCCTCTTCGCCGCTCTCGTCAACGTGGGCTGGCGCTTCGTCTTCGGCGTGCTCTTCTCCGGCACGCCGCTCTCGGAGATCCGCATGGAGATCCTCAGCCCGGCGATCGGCTTCCTCTTCGCATGGGCGGGCTGCGCCTTCCTGCTGCGGCACCGTTTCACCTGGTGGAGCCTCTTCATCCTCGGCGTGCCGCTCGCCGTGGCCGCGATCTCGATCACGCGAAGCCTCGCCCTGCCGCTCGTCGTCTCCTTCCTCACGGCGGGCTTCTGCCTCGGCCTCGCCATGCTCTGGCGGATGTACGACGCCCGTTTCCCCTTCCGCAAGATCGGGCCGCTCATCGCGATGGGCGTTGGCATGGTCTTCGTCATCGTCGGGACCGCCCTCGCCCAGCCAAACCTAGCGGAGCGCTGGCACCAGCGCCTCTTCGACAACCGCGGCGAGAGCGGCGCGACCACCGAGGACCTCTCCTCGCTGATGCGGAAAGCCGAGGCCAAATCCATGTGGGACATCCTCGCGAAGGAACCCCACAGCTTCATTTACGGGCGCGGCCTCGGGGCCGCCTACTACTGGGACGAGTCCTACTACCCCGAGCTCTTCCTCGTCTACCCGAACGACCGCCACCAGTTCCCCGACGAGATCTACACCGCCGGGCACAGCATCTGGACCTACACGCTTTTCTCCACCGGCTTCATCGGCATCGGCGTCACCCTGCTCTCCTTCTTCATCCCCATGGGCCTCAGCCTCCACGCCGCGAGGCTGAACTCCCTTACGGTGATGGGGCCTCGGGCCTGGGACTCCTTCCTCGTCTTCCTGCCCTTCGTCGCGATGTGGGCCACCCTCAGCGAAAGCGTCACGCGCAACCCCTTCGACGAACGTTTCACCGGGGTGCTCTTCGCCTTCATGATGGCGCTGCCGCAGTTCTTCTACAACCGCGCCTTCTACCTCCGCTACCGCGAGGCCCTCGGCCAGGACGCGCCGCAGATCATCCTCGACGAGGAGACCGCGACGAGCCTGGGCGAAGCCGATCGGGCCGAGCGTCCGCTCTTCCAAGGGCGGGCGGGTTCCCACCACCTCGTCGGGTGCCGCTACGAATTCGAACCCCCGTCCGGAAAAGCCTCCGCCGAGCCATGACCGCCGCCTTCGCCATCCTCTCCGTCGCGCTCTGGGGATCGCTCGCGCTCCTCGCGCACACCTACGCGGTCTACCCGCTCGCGATGCGCCTGCTGGGGCGCGGGCGCGCGCTGCCGCCGGAGCGCTTCGAGTCCGACGACGAACTGCCCGAGGTCGCCGTGCTCATGGCCGTCTACAACGAGGAGAAAGTGCTCGCCTCCACTCTCGCCTCCATCCTCGCCTCGGACTACCCGGCGGAGAAACTGAGTATTTTTATCGGCTCGGACGGATCGACCGACCGCAGCGACGAGATCGTCGAGGGCTTCGCGAAGACCCATCCCCGCCTGCGCCTCGCGAACTTCGGCGGGCGCAACGGCAAGATCCGCGTCGTCAACCGCCTCGCCGGGGACGCGGTGTCCGGGTTCCAGGATTCCGACAAAGCCCTCTTCGTCCTCTGCGACGCGAACATCGACTGGTCCCCTTCGATGCTGCGACGTCTCGCCTCGCACTTCAAGCGCCCCGAGGTCGGCCTCGTCGGCGCGGCCGTGCTGGACCGCGCCCGCGAGCACGCCGGCATAGGCGACCAGGAGGAGGCCTACGTCGGGCAGGAGAACGCCGTGAAACACGCCGAGGGCGTCCTCTGGGGCCGCGTCATGGGCGTCTTCGGGGCCTGCTACGCGATGCGGGCGCGCCTCTTTGTACCCGTGCCGCCGCTGCACCTCGTCGACGACTTCTACCAGACCCTCGCCTGCTTCGAGCAAGGCGCCGATGCCATCGTCGATCTCGACGCGGTCTGCCACGAGGCCGTCTCCACCGACATCCGCGAGGAGTTCCGCCGCAAGCGCCGCATCGCCGCCGGAAATTTCCAGAACCTCCGCCGCTTCCGCTCCTTCCTCCAGCCGTGGAACAGCGACCTCGCCACGACCTTCGCCTTCTGGTCGCACAAGGGCCTGCGCTGGTTCGGGCCGCACCTTTTGATCGCAGGTTTCCTCTCCTGCCTCGTCCTTTCGGCGATCCATCCCGTCCACCTGTTGCCGCTGGGCGGCTTCCTCGCGGTCTTCGCGATGGCCCTCGCCGACCGTCTCCTGCCGGGGAAAGGAGGACGCCTCGCCAAGGTCTTCCGCTTCGCCCGCTACTTCCTGTCGATGAATCTGGCGCTGCTGCTGGGCTTCCTCGACTTCCTCCGCGGCCCGCGCACCAGCGTGTGGGAGCCGACCCGGCGCGAGGCCCCGGCGTCCGACGCGGCCCGCAAACCCGAACCCGCCCTGCGTCGATGAAGCGTCCCTCCGTGCTCGTCACCCATCCGTGGATGTCCCGGGGCGGCTCCGAAGCCACCGCGATGTGGACGCTTCAGGCATTGCTGGACGACTACGACCTCACTTTCGTCACCGCCGCGCCGTTGGACGACGGGGAATGGGAAAAACTCAACCGCGCCTACGGCACCCGCGTCGATCCCGCCCGCCTCCGCTACGTCAAGGCTCCCGTCCTGCCCGGAGTCAACGGGCCGCTGCGCCTCGCGCATCTCCAGGTGCGGCGCTTCGAGCGCTTTTGCCATGGCCTCGCCCCCGGCTTCGACCTCTGCCTCAGCGCCTACAACCCCGTCTGGTTCGGCCGTCCTGCGATCCAGCTTCTCGGCGACTTCAGTTTCAGCGAGGAGATGCGCCGCCGCCTCAACGCCCGCACCGACGCGCCCCTGCGCCACCGCGCCACGCCGCTGCGCCACCTCTACCTGAAGGTCGGCGATTGGATCGAGGTCGACCAGCCGCCCCTGTGCGAGCGCGGCGACCTCCTCCTCGCGAACTCGGCTTGGGCGGCCCGCCAGCTTGAGGAGCATTTCCGCGTCGGAACCCCCGGCGTCCTCCATCCCCCCGTGCCGCTGCCGAGTTCCTCCCGGGATGAGGCCCAAGCGGGGGACGTGCGCGATCCCTTGTCCTTCGTCTGCCTCGGTCGCGTCGTGCCGGAGAAGGAGATCGAGCGAATGGTCTCCATCCTCGCCCGTGTTCGCGAACTCGGCTTTCCCGTGACCTTCACCATCGTCGGCGACTTCGGCCAGTCCGACTACGGTCGCGAGGTCGCCCGCCACATCGAGCGTCAGGGCGACTGGATCGCGACGCCCGGTTTCCTCACGATGGAGGAGAAGCGGCGGACGCTCTGTTCGCACACCTTCGCCCTGCACGCCTGCCGCATCGAGGCCTTCGGCATCGCCGTGGCGGAGATGGCCGCGATGGGTTGCGTCCCCTTCGTCCCGTCGAGCGGTGGGGCAGGGGAGATCGTGCCCTTCCCCGAACTCCAGTTCGAAAGCGACGACGAGGCCGTCGCGAAAATCACCGCCCTCCTCCGCGACCCCGCCCGGGTCCGCGAACTCTCCGGCCTGCTGCCGGGGCAGGTGGCGCGGTTCTCCCCGGAGCGCTTCGTGGAACGGCTCCGGGATTACGTGCAAGACTTCCTCCTCGCCCCCGCGAGACCCGCCCATGAAATTGTTCCGGAAAATTTGCCAGCGGCTCTCTGATCCCGTCTTCTACCGGAAGCGGGTGCGCGGGCTGCTGCGCGGCTTCCGTTCGTTCAAGGATGGCGACGGGGACACGGCGGAGTGCTTCCGCGATCTCGACGTGGCCGTCGTCGTCGCCCACCCCGACGACGAGGTGTTCTGCTCCGGCCTCATCTGCGAATTGAAGCATCAGGGCGCCCGCGTCCGGCTCGTTTGCCTGACCAAGGGGGAGGGCGGGTCCAGCGGCGGGCATCCCCGCGACCAGCTCGGCCACATCCGCGCCGAGGAGATGAAGCGCTCCTGCGAGATCCTCGGGATCGACGACTTGGCCTTCCTCGGCCACATCGACCCCGAGAGCAAGGGCTACCGTGTCTTCGCCCCCGAGGTCCCGGCGGCGGAGCTCGCCGCGCAGCTCCTCCCCCATCTCGCCGGGCGGGATCTCGTCGTCTCGCACGGCAGCAGCGGCGAATACTGGCATCCCGCCCACCTCCTCGTCTTCGAGGCGGTGAAGGAGGCGGTCTCGCGTCTCGGCAAGGAGACCGCCTGGCTCACCTTCTCGGCGCGCCAGATCGACCATCCCCTGCCGGATCTCGTGAACTGGGACGACCGCGCCTTCTTCACCCTCGACGGCACCCGGCACGAGCGGCTCCGCCTCAAAGCCCTCAACTGCCACCGCACCCAGCTCGGATTGTTCTCCAAGTTCGCCCGCGGCAACCACGCCGACTTCATCCGCCTGACCAATCGCGAGGCGTACTCCCTGCAACGGCGGGGAACCCGGCTGCAAATCCCGGAACCGCCGGAGGAGGCGGGTTGAGGGAGGGGATCTGTGGCCGAGGCCATTGATCTCGGTCGAGCGTCGAAGACGAGGAAGGTCCACGGAAATCACGGCATGGCACGGAAAGAGGCTCGGCAGGGGAAGGATTCCGTGAGTTTCCGTGGATTCCGTGGGCAGTCTCCCACCGGACCGAATTCGCGGCCATTCGCTCTCATTTGCGGCCATTCGCGTTCAAAAAAAAATGAGGAACGCGAATTTGCGCGAATGGCCGCGAATCTTCGCGAATGGAGGAAAGCTTCGGAAATTCGGATTTCGAGCTTCGGATTTTCCCCTTGCTCTATGCCGCGAAAACCACCATCATCCCCCCTCATGCCATCGTGAGAACCGCCCTGCCGGAGGAGTTGCAAGCCCTCCTGCCCCAATACGAGATCACCGCCATCCTCGGTCGCGGCGGCATGGGCGCGGTCT